>Ga0070682_100000038_pt1 | contig 145670 bp, 126 predicted proteins | sample KBSC63LmetaG_FD_64668 | JGI IMG/M metagenome (GOLD analysis project Ga0070682, IMG submission 64668) | Corn rhizosphere microbial communities from Kellogg Biological Station, Michigan, USA - KBS C6-3L metaG | ecosystem: Host-associated > Plants > Roots > Rhizosphere | place: USA: Michigan...
GGCAAGGCCAACGTCGGCATCATCCCCGCCCAGTTCTTCGACCCGGGCAAGATCGGCGTCGTCTCCAAGTCGGGCACGCTGACCTACCAGATCGGCAACGAGCTGAAGCAGGCGGGCGAGGGCAACTCCTCGATCGTCGGCATCGGCGGCGACCCGATCATCGGCTCGGATTTCATCGACATCTTGACGTTGTACGAGGCCGACCCCGATACCGAGCTGATCGTGATGGTCGGTGAGATCGGCGGTGACGCCGAGGAGCGCGCCGCCGAGTTCATCGCCAGCGAGATCTCCAAGCCGGTGGTCGCCTACATTGCCGGCTTCACCGCCCCGCCCGGCAAGCAGATGGGCCACGCCGGCGCGATCATCTCCGGCTCTTCGGGCACCGCCCAGGCAAAGAAGGACGCGCTCGAAGCCAAGGGCGTGCGGGTCGGCGAAAGCCCGACCGAGACGGCCAAGATCGCCGTCGAAGTCCTGCGCGGCTAGCGTCGCCGGGTGAGACTGGACGAGCAGCTCCCCTGGCGCGGCCCCGGCGAGGATCGCCCCGACCTGCCGCTCCCTCCCGCCCGGATGCCGCTGCGCAGCCTCGGGCAGACCCGCAAGCGCTGGCGTTACGTCGGCTTCTACTCAGAGCGCCTGATGCTCTGCGCGGCCCGGGCGGAGATCGGCCCCCTCGGCCAGTGCTTCTGGGCGCTGTGGGATCGCGATCGCGACCGCAGCTACGCGAACACACGGCTGCGGCCGGGCAGCGACGAGGTGAGGATGGACGGGGCCGAGATCGCGATCGAGGCCCGCGAGCTGCGCGCCCGCTTGTCGCTGGGCGAGTCGGCGCCGATCGAATCGATTTGTCCCAGCGGCGAGGCTTGGGGCTGGACCCGCAAGCGCTCGGGGGTGCCGATCAGGGCCACGATCGAGACCGCGGACGGGCGCTGGGAGCTCGACGGGCAGGGCGTTGATGACCAGTCGGCCGGCTACCAGAAGCGGCAGACCAGCTGGCACTGGTCGGCGGGGGTGGGGCGAGCGACGGATGGCCGGCCGGTCGCCTGGAACCTGGTGGCGGGGATCAACGACCCGGTCGCGAACAGCGAGCGGGCGATCTGGACGGATGGGAAGCCGACCGAGCCCGCCCCGGTCTCCTTCCGAGGGCTGGCGGCGGTGGAGTTCGCGGACGGCGGGCTGCTCACCTTCACCCCCGGCTCGGAACGCAGTCGCAACGACAACTTCCTCGTCATTCGCTCGAGCTATCGCCATCTCTTCGGCGACTTCCGCGGTCAGCTCGGCGGGATCGAGCTGGCCGAGGGTCTGGGCGTGATGGAGCAGCACGACGCGCTCTGGTGAGGCGTCGTCGTCGGCAATGCCGGCGCGTTGCTAGGCTCGCTCTCGCATGGCTGGCGACACGATTTCATTTGCTCGGGGGGCGCCCAGCGCCGACATTTTGCCGCGCGATGCGGTGCGCGATGCGGCGGCGGCGGCGCTTGCCGAGGACTGGGAAAAGGCGCTCTCCTATGGCACAGGGATCGGGCATCCGGGGCTTTGCGAGTGGATCGCGGAGCGCCACGGGGGGCTCGATGCCGGCCAGGTGATGGTCGCCAACGGCTCGCTGGAGGCCGGCTGGATGCTCTTCGAGCACCTGCTCGAGCCGGGCGACCGGGTCGTGGTCGAGCAGCCCACCTACGACCGCACGTTGCTGATGCTGCAGCGGCTCGGGGTCGAGCTGGTGCCGGTCTCGCTCGAGGACGACGGGCTCGACGTCGCCGCGCTTGAAGCCGCCCTCGCCGAGGGGGCGATCAAGCTCGCCCACGTCATCCCCAACTTCCACAACCCGGCGGGCTGCACGCTCTCGGCGGAGAAGCGGGTGCGGCTGGTCGAGCTCGCCGCCGAGCACGGCTTCTGGATCTTCGAGGACGACCCCTACCGCGAGCTGCCCTTCGAGGGAGATGGGTTGGAGACGATGCTCGAGATCGACAAGGCGGACCGGGTGGTCCACGCCTCCTCCTTCTCCAAGACCGTCAGTCCGGGCGTGCGGGTCGGTTATCTGGCCGGCCCGGCCGCGGAGATCGCGAAGCTCGCCAAGCGGGCCAACGAGACCTACATCTCACCGAACATGCTGGCCGAGTCGGTTGTGCTGGAGCTCTGCCGCTCCGGCGGGCTCGACAGGAACATCGATTTCGTCAAGGGCGAGCTGCAGGCACGGCGCGACGCCCTGGTCGAGGCGCTGCGCGAGCAGATCCCCGAGGCCGAGTTCGTCGTTCCCGGCGGTGGCTACTTCCTCTGGCTCGACCTCGCTGAGGGCACCGACACCAGTGCTCTGCTGGCCGAGGCCAAGGGCGAGGGCGTCGGCTTCGTCGCCGGACCCGACTTCATGATCGACGGCGGCACCAACAGCCTGCGGCTCTCCTTCGCCAGCGTGCCGCCCGAGCGGATCCCCGAGGGTGTCGCCCGCATCGCCCGCGCGCTCGACCGCATCCGCGCCGGCTCGCCTGCCTGACAGTCCGACGCTCCGCGTCGATCGATCATCCGCCATCGCTGCGCGCTGATCCAGCCGCGCACGCTCCCCGTAGGTGGGGTTGATGACCCAACCGCGACTTAGGAGGAAGCATGGCTGTGGCTGACAAACCGAACGCGCTGGAGCGCGTCGCGAGTGACCCCGTGTCGCGGCGCAAGCTGCTCGCCGTCACCGGCGGATCGAGCGCCCTGGCGGCCTTTCTCGCCGCCTGCGGCAGCGACGACGGCGATACGACGACGATGGCCACTGACGGCGGCGCCAAGACCGGCACGGAGCAATTCGGCAAGGGCGACGTCGGCATCCTCAACTACGCGCTCACCCTCGAGTACCTCGAGACCGCCTTCTACGCCGACGTCGTCAAGAGCGGGCTCTTCAAGGGCTCCGATTTGGAGACGATCCGCAAGTTCGGCAGTGAGGAGGCCGAACACGTCACTGCCCTGACCGGCTTCGTCAAACAGATGGGCGGCAAGCCGGCCCCCAAGCCGAAGACCGAATTCCCGCTCGAGAACGCCAAGTCGGTGCTGGAACTGGCAGCGACGGTGGAGAACCTCGGCGCTGCCGCCTATCTCGGCCAGGCAGCCAACATCAAGGGCGCCTCGGTGCTCTCGGCGGCGCTCTCGATCCACAGCGTCGAGGGCCGCCACGCGGCCGCGCTCAACACGCTGCTGGGCAAGCCGATCACCCCCGACGGGGCCTTCGCAAAACCCGCCGGCGCCGACGAAGTCCTCAAGTCGGTCGAACCCTTCATCGTCGGCTGAGCCGGCGCAAGCGCGAAAGGAGAACCAGATGAGCGACCAGATCCTGGCCCAGCCCGAGCTCGCCGGTGTGAGCATCGACAGCGACAGCGAAGACATCTCCCGCAGCGAGGTGATCCTCAAGGGAGCGTTGGCGGCCGGCGCCGTCTACGGCGCGCTCGCGGTCGGCCCCTTCGTCGGTCGGGCGCTGGCGATGAGCGAAAGCGGCGACGTCGGCATTCTCAACTTCGCCCTCACGCTCGAGTACCTCGAGGCGGCCTTCTACAAGGAAGCGAAGACCCGCGCCAAGGCGAGCGGTGAGCTCAAGAGCCTGATCGACCTGGTCGGCCGCGACGAGGAAGAACACGTCGGGGCACTGACCGAAACGATCAAGAAGCTCGGCGGCAAGCCGGTGGCGAAACCGAAGTTCGACTTCCCCTATAACGACACCGCTGGCTTCCTCGCGCTGGCGCAGACCTTCGAGGACACTGGGGTGAGCGCCTACAACGGCGCGGCGCCGCAGATCAAGGCCGCCGAAGTGCTGGAAGCGGCCGGCTCGATCGTCCAGGTCGAGGCGCGCCACGCGGCCGCGATCCGGCTGCAGAACGGCGACGAACCCTCGCCGGTGGCGTTTGACCCGGCTCTGCCCAAGGCTAAGGTGCTGAAGGCGGTCGAACCCTTCATCCAGTAGCCGAGTCGCCGGGACGACCGCAGGAGCAATCGAGATGGGCACGAGCAAAGCCGAGCGCCTCGCCGACGAGGAGCTGATGCCCCGAATCGGGGAGAAGGACCCCAACGCCTTCGAGGTCTTCTACGACCGCCACGGCGGCGTCGCCTACTCGCTCGCCTACCGAATCGTGGGCGAGCGAGGGGCGGCCGAGGACGTGACCCAGGAGGCCTTCATCTCGATCTGGCGCAGCGGGGCCCGCTACGACGCGGCGCGCGGCAGCGTGCGCACCTGGATGCTCGGCATCGTCCGCAACCGGGCGATCGACTTCCTGCGCAGCAAGGCCGGGCGGGCGCCGAAGCTCGATTTCAACGACGACTCGATCCTCGAGCACCGCCCGGCGGCTGAGCAGACCGAGTCCGAAGCGCTGCAGCGGGAGACCGCGCAGGAGGTGCGCGGGGCGCTCGACGAACTGCCCGGCGAGCAGGCGAAGGTGATTCAGCTGGCCTATTTCGGCGGCTTCAGCCATTCGGAGATCGCCGGCATGCTGGGCGTGCCACTTGGCACCGTGAAGGGGAGAATGCGACTTGGCCTGGAGAAGATCCGCGGCGAGCTGGCGGAGGGATTGACATGAGCGAAAACGGACACGACCGCCACCGCGACGAGCTCGCCGCCTACCTGTTGGGCGCGCTCGAGCCGGGTGAGGCGGCGGAGCTGGAACGCCACCTGGCCGGCTGTGAGGAGTGCCGCACCGAGCTCGAGTGGCTGCGGCCGGCGGTGCAGCTGCTGCCGGAGTCGGTGGAGCGGGTTGAGCCACCGCCGCAGCTGCGCGGGCGGCTGATGGAGCAGGTCCGCGCCGAGGCGGCGAGCACGCCTGAATCGCGACCCGCGCGCCGCTGGAGCATCGGTGGCCGGAGCCTGCGTCCCGTGGCCGGACTGGCCGCGATCGTCCTGGTCGTGGCGGCGGTTGCCGCCTACGCGATCGGCAACGGCGGCTCAGGTGGCGGCGGCAACTCGACCACGGTTGTCAGCGGCCACTCACCGGGCGTCGTCGCCCAGGTGGTCAGCGACGGCGACTCCGGCACCCTGCACCTGGCCAACCTGCACCGACTGCCACCCGATGAGGTCCTGCAGGCCTGGGTCCAGCGCGGCGAGCGGGTCGAATCGGCGAAGACGCTCTTCGTCCCCAACCAGGACGGAACCGCCTCGGCGACGATCGACGACATGGACGGCGTCAGCACCGTGATGGTCACGGCCGAGCCGCGCGGCGGCAGCGTGCAGCCGACCAGCAAGCCGATCGCCAGCGTCTCGATGCCGCAGTAGACGGCTGCAAATCGGCGTCTGCCAGCGTCCTCGGTCGCTCGCGTGCAGAGCACGCCACGCTCCCTGCGTCCTTGCCAGACTTGATTTTCGCCGTCTACCGACCGTAACGGTCGGAAGACAGAACCAGCTGCTCTGGGATGGTCGCCCGCGGCGGCGGTGCCGGGTCGGCACGGACCGAGACGGTCTCGGCGACGCTGCGCGAGACCTGGTGGGTGCCGTCCGCGGAGGCGATCGTGACGCCCTCCTCGCCGGAGCTCTGCACGGTGCCCACCAGACCCGGCTCTAGACCCGCGTCCTTGAGGTAATGAAGCAGCTCCTCGGCCTCGTTCTCGAAGCGCAGCACATGCACCTCGGCGCCCGGCTCGACATCGGAGAGCAGGGCCCCCTGCTCACGGGCGCCCTCGACGATCGGGTGGCCGTGCGGGCAGGTGGTGGCGTCGCCGATCGCGGCGCGCATGCGCTCCTCCAGCACCGGCGACATCGCGTGCTCGATCCGCTCGGCCTCCTCGTGGACCTCGTCCCAGGGAATGCCGAGGACGTCGGTGAGGAAGCGCTCGATCATGCGGTGGCGACGGACGATGTGGCTGGCGTGCTTGCGTCCGGAAGCGGTGAAATCGAGCGACTTGTCCGGTTTGCGCTCGACGTAGCCGTCGTCGGTGAGGCGGCCGATCATCTCGTGCACGGTCGGCGGTGAGAGCTGCATCGCGCGGGCGATGTTGGCCCCGGTCATCGGCAACCCGGCCTCCTCGAGCCAGAACATGATCTCCAGGTACTCCTGCTCTGCGACCGTCGCGGTCTCCGTGATCTCCATGGAATCGATACTAGCGACGCTCCATCAGGGTCGAGACGACCGCCTCGTAGAAGCCGTCGCCCATCGCTCCCTCGGTGACGGTGACGTTGTCCCAGGCGCCCAATGAGGCGCGCAGGCCGGGGTCGCGCTCGGGTCCGTTGGCGACGACGAAGAAGCGCCCGACCGCGGCGGCGACCTCGAGGTCCTCGACCGAGTCGCCGACCGCGATGCAGTCGGCCGGGTCATAGCCGCGGACGCGGGCGTGGGCGGCCACGGCGGCGGCCTTGCTGACCAGCTTGGGGACCAGGTGGTAGGCGTGGGTCGGTCCCTCGACGGCGGGCATCTCACGGCCGATCGCGCCGTTGTCGAGCAGGCGCAGGTCGTCGTGGCCGTCGGCCTCGAGCAGCCGGTTGGCCTCCTCGACGTCGACCTTGCCGCGGAAGAGGTGGGAGAGGACGCGGCCGTGGTGCCAGGGGGCGTGGTACTCCAGGCGCCCGTCGAAGTGCTCGAAGAGCCTCTTCGGGATGCCCCGCTGCTCGATCTTCTCGTAGACGGTGCCGTCCTCGTCGGGGACCAGATCGCCGGTCAGCAGGGTCGTCTCGCCCTCGATCGCGAAGGCGCAGCCGGCCTCATAGATGTATGAGGTCTGGCCCATCAGGCGGGCGGCCTCGTGCACCTGTGGCTCGCGACGGCCGGACATGATCACGACCTCGACCCCGGCGCGGTGGCAGGCCTCGAGGCCGCGCGACTGGGCCAGCGAGAAGCCGCCCTCGGCGTCGTGGAAGAGCGAGCTGCCCTTGCCGAGAAGGGTGCCGTCGAGGTCGGTGTAGACGCAGCTCAGTGCCATCGGTGGGTCGCTACGGTAGCCGGATGAGCTGGCGCCTCGCCGACCGCAGCCTCGACCTGGCCCAGCCGCTCGCTGCCGGGATCGTCAACGTCACCGCGGACTCGATGTTCGAGGGGGCGCGCAGCGGTACGCCGGAGCAGGCGATTACCGACGGGTTGGCGCTGGTCGAGGCGGGGTTCGACATGCTCGACGTCGGCGCCGTAGCGGCGAAAAGCGGGCCGCCGGTGTCGCCCGAGGTGGAGGCGGCGGCGTTGGTTCCCGCGATCGAGGGGCTGGCGGGGGCGGGGGTGCCGATCTCGGCCGACACCTTCTCGGTCGAGGTGGCGCGGGCGGCACTCGCTGCGGGTGCCGATGCTGTCAACGACATCTCCGGCGGCTCGGAGGAGATGTTCGAGCTCGTCGCCGAGACGCGCTGCGGCTACGTGCTGATGCACATCGAGGGGCCGCCGCGGGTCGACCGCCCGGCGCCCGAGTACGGCGACGTGGTCGAGCACCTGGTCTCGTGGTTCGGGGGGCGAGTCGAGCTCGCCCGCAGCCTTGGCGTCGGCGAGGAGCAGATCGCGATCGACCCCGGACTCGACTTCGACCTCAATACCGAGCAGGACCTGGAGATCATGCGCCGCCTGCCCGAGCTGCGCGCGCTCGGGTTGCCGCTCTACGTCTCGCTCTCGCGCAAGGACTTCATCGGCGCCGTAGTTGCCGGGTCGTGGGAGGAAAGGCTGCCGGCGGGAGAGCGCGAGTGGGGGACCGTGGGCGCCATCGCCCTGGCGGTGCGCGGGGGCGCCGACGTCCTGCGCATCCACGACCGCAGCGCGCTACAGGCCATGCGCGTCGCCGGTCGCATCGCGCGCCGCGGCGACGAGACGCGGATTTTCCATCCCACACACGGAAAATCCGCGTCTCGTTGGGACCTCGCCTGATGGCGAAGAGCTTGCTCGAGGCGCCTTGGTCGATCGCGCTCGACCCGGCGCGGCGCGACGGGCGCATCGTCGCCGAGAGCGGTGAAGAGGAACGCAAGGCGCAGGAGGTCTCCCTTCCGCGCTCGCTCGACCCGGCCTTCGTCGAGGCGCTGAAGCGGAGCGGTGTCGAGCGGCTCTACTCACACCAACGCAAAGTGCTGGAGACGGCCGCCTCGTCGAACCTCGTCATCACCAGCGGCACCGCCTCGGGCAAGAGCCTCGCCTTCAACCTGCCGGTCCTCGACGGGATCGCCCGCGACGACAAGCGCCGTGCCCTATACCTCTACCCGACCAAGGCCCTGGCCCAGGACCAGGCGCGCAAGCTGGCGGCGCTGCGCCCCCCGGGTCTGCGCGAGGCGATCTACGACGGCGACACCCCGCGCGAAGAGCGGCCGACGATTCGCCGCCGCCACAACCTCGTCCTCACCAACCCGGACATGCTGCACGTCGGCATCCTGCCCAACCACAAGAGCTGGGGTGACTTCCTCGCCAACCTCGAGTGGGTGGTGGTCGACGAGGCCCACACCTACCGCGGCGTTTTCGGCTCCCACGTCGCCAACGTGCTGCGCCGCCTGCGCCGGGTCGCGCGCGCCTATGGCTCCGAGCCGCGCTTCCTGCTTGCCTCGGCGACGATCGCCAACCCGGTAGAGCTGGCCGAGGAGTTGATCGGCACACCCTTCGAGCTGATCGACGACGATGGCGCGCCTCGGGCCGGCCGCGAGATCGCGATGTGGAATCCGCCGCTGATCGACAAGGCGACTGGGACCCGGCGCTCGGCCCTCTCCGAGGCCGCCGACCTGCTCGCCGAGCTGGTCAGCCACGGCGTGCGGACGATCTGCTTCCTCAAGAGCCGGCGCGGGATCGAGCTGATCCAGCGCTTCACCCGCGAATCGCTGGAGCGGCGCGGCAAGCCGGAGCTGGCGGCGCGGATCGCGCCCTACCGCGGCGGCTACACCCCGCAGCAGCGGCGCGAGATCGAGGCACGGTTGAGCAACGGCGAGCTGCTGGCGGTGGTTGCCACCGACGCGCTCGAGCTCGGCATCGACATCGGCGAGCTCGACGCGGCGATCTGCGTCACCTTCCCCGGCACCGTCGCCAGCCTGCGCCAGATGTGGGGGCGGGCGGGTCGCCAGCGCCGCGGCCTGGCGGTCTACGTCGCCGGCCAGGACGCGCTCGACCAGTTCTTCTGCCGCCACCCCGACGAGTTCATCGGTCGCCCGGTTGAGGCCGCGATCCTCGACCACAGCAGCGAGCAGATCGCCGGGCGGCACATGGTTGCGGCGGCCTACGAGCTGCCGCTGAGCGAGGAGGACGCCGAGGTCTTCGGACCCGAGTGGCGCGAGCGGGCGCAGCGGCTGATGGCGGCCGGCGAGCTGCGCCAGGCCGGCGGGCGGATCATGCCGCGCAGCAGCGAGTTCGTCGCCGCCAGGGTGCCGCTGCGCTCGGCCTCGCCCAACTCTGTCGCGGTGATCGAGCGCGAGTCGGGCGAGATGCTCGGCCTGGTCGAGTCCGAGCGCGCCTTCACCACGATCCACCCGGGCGCGATCTACCTCCACCTCGGTCGCTCCTACGAGGTCGAGCAGCTCGACGTGCAGGGGCGGCGGGCGATCGTCTCGAGCTTCGATGGCGACTGGTACACGCGGCCGAAGAAGGAGACCGAGATCTACATCGAGCGGGTGCGCGAGCAGCGTTCGACCGCCGGTGTCGAGCTGCACTTCGGCGAGGTCTCGGTGACCGAGCAGGTGATCGCCTACCAGCGGGTCTCGATCGCCGAGCAGGAGCCCTTCGACATCGTCTCGCTGGAGCTGCCCGAGCAGCAGTTCGCCACCCAGGCGCTCTGGTACGTGTTGCCCGAACGGCTCAGTGGCGCGCTGCCGCCCGACGTCCTGCTCGGCGCCCTGCACGCGACCGAGCACGGCCAGATCGCGGTGCTGCCGCTGATCGCGATGTGCGATCGCTGGGACATCGGCGGCCTCTCGACCAACGTCCACTTCCAGACCGGCCGCCCGACGATCTTCATCTACGACGGCCACCCCGGCGGCGTCGGCATCACCCTGCGCGGCTACGAGCAGTTCGAGCGCCTGCTCGGCGACGCCGAGCGCCTGATCGGTGAGTGCCCCTGCGAGAGTGGCTGCCCCTCCTGCGTGCAGAGCCCCAAGTGCGGCAACCTCAACGAACCGCTGCACAAGGAGGGCGCCTTGGAGCTGATGAGGACTATGAGGGGAGCCCAGTGAAGGGAGGGGGTGGGGTTCGCCGTCACGAACAGCGGGGAGGTTCCGTCGAGGCCCACTCCCTCGGCTCAGAGTGCAAGCGTCAAGTGGCCGTCATCGGGACCAGCAGCGCTGAGCTTGATTCCGAACTGGAGCGGCTGGCGAGGGACGTCGGGCGGCTGCTGGCCGAGGCGGAGGTGACGGTGGTTTGCGGCGGCTTGGGTGGCGTGATGGCGGCGGCCTGCCGCGGGGCGAGAGAGGCGGGTGGTGAGGCGATCGGCATCGTTCCCGGGCACGAGGTTGGTGAAGCCAACGAGTTCTGCACCCACGTCGTCGCCACCGGCATTGGCCACGCGCGCAACCTGGCCGTCGTCTCCTCCGGCGCCGCCGTGATCGCGATCGGCGGCGAGTGGGGGACGCTCTCGGAGATCGGCTTCGCTCGTGCGATCGGCCGCCCCGTGATCACTCTGCGCAGCTGGAACCTGAGCGGGCAGGAGCGGATGGTCGATGCCCCGGGCGTGACGCTCGTCGATTCCGCGGGCGAGGCGGTCGATTTGGCGCTTGCGGCGCTCTAGCTAGGCAGTCCGGGAAGGACCTCACGCCAGCTACCCTGGCGCGATGTACGAGGACTCGATCCGCGACGAGTTCACCCGGCAGGCCCAGTCATTCGGCACCGCGCCGGCGATGACGTCCGCGCAGACGCTCGGTGCCCTGATCGAGCTGGTCCCGGAGGACGCCGGCACGGCGTGGATCGACGTTGCCTGTGGGCCTGGCGTGGTCTCGCGGGCGACGGCGAGCAGGGTCGGCTCGGTGCGCGGCGTCGACCTGACCCCGGCGATGATCGAGGAGGCCGCGCGGCGGGCCGATGAAGAGGAGGTCGACAACGTCGATTTTGTCGTCGGCGACGCCACCGCGCTCGAGTTCCCCGACGACTCCTTCGACGGCGCGATCACCCGCCTCAGCCTCCATCACGTCCCAGCACCGGGCCGGGTCGTGGCGGAGATGGCGCGCGTCGTCCGGCCGGGCGGCTGGGTGCTCGTAAGTGACATCGTCGGCGACGAGGACGGTGAGGCGGCGGCGTGGCGCGAGGAGATCGAGCGCCTGCGCGACCCCTCCCACTGGGCCTGTCTCACCCAGGAGCGACTGCGTCGGGCGGGGACCGCTGCCGGCTTGACCCTCGATCAGGAGAAGCTGGTCCCGATCGAAACTGACTTCGACGACTGGCTGGCCCGGGGCTCGGGCGGCGCTGGCGCGGCCGACCTGGTCGCCGAGCTGCTGCGCCAGCAGCCAAGTGGCGCCGAGGGCTTCAGCGTCCAGCAGGGCGAGGCGGGCCGCCTCCTCCACCAGCGCTACTGGCTCGGCCGCTGGCGCGTCCCCGCCTGACGATTCACGGCCAGAGCTGGCGCAGGGCGAGGACCGCGAAGGCGTGGGACCAGGCGAGGGGCGTGGTCGAAGTGGGGACGCCGGTGCGGGCGTCAACGCGCTCGGGGAGCATGGTCGCTGCCGTCGCGGCCCGGCGCAGCTCCGCCATCAGGCGGAGCGCCGTCCGCCGCTCGTCCAGGGCGGCGAGGCCCCAGGCGGTCCAGGCCGTGGGCGCGGTCCAGGGGTCGATGCCGCCGGCCCAGTCCTGGGAGGGGACGATGCCGAAGCGCCCGCTTGCGGCGGCGAGGCGCAGCAGGGTGCGGCGAGCGAAGGGGTAGAGCGCGGGTAGCGAGAACGGCCGCACGGCCCAGGCGGCGACTGAGTCGAAACCCGATGTTGGGTCGTCCGCCTCGCGGATGAGCCCCCCGGATGCGGTGAAATGGTTCCGGATCGCGCGAGCCGCTTTCCCTCGCTCCTCGGAATCCGCCATGGCCGCGGTGGAGGCGATCGCGTTTCCGATGTAGTCGCCCGGATCTCCCTCCTGGTAATCGGCGCCGTCGCGCCAGCCCAGGGCAGGGGGAGGCGCGGACAGGCCCGCCGCCCGCCCCGCTGCGGCGACCCAGCCGGCGGCGTCTCCCTGCGCGTCGCGGCCGCCAACCGGCGCGCCGTTGGCGTAAAAGCGCGCCGCCGCGGTCAGGTCGAGGCCGCGCAGGAAACGAGCGATGCGACGCGCCTCGCCGCGGTACCCGGCCGCGGCGAAGGCGATCGCCACAGCGCCCGCGTCGCGGGGCCAGACGTAGGCCCAGCCCTGCCGCGCCCCCGCGATGACCGCACCACTGCGCCGGTCAGTGAGCGCGTGCAGGACGAGCAGCGAGCGCGTGTACATCCGGCGCGCCCATGGCGGCGCTCCATCGCCGAGCGGGCGCGCCGCTGCCAGCCAATCCGGATGGGCCCGCACCGGGCTCGGCGAGCCGAGCGAGCGCACGCTGACGTCCCGCTCCGTCCCGTAGCGCTCGACCGTCCGCAGCTCGTTGCTGGCGGGCAGGTAGCGATGCCGCACCGAGTCGGAAGGCGAGCCTCCGGAGACGAGCACGGCAGCGACGGCGAGGAACGCCGCAAACCCCGCCGCTGCACGCATCGCGAGCACGCGCCAATGCAATCAGCCCGATCGCGACGCGGTCGCTAGCCTTCGCCAAGCAAGCTCGACTTGCGCCCCAGGCGAGGTAGCTCAGTTGGTAGAGCACACGACTGAAAATCGTGGTGTCGTGGGTTCGATTCCCACCCTCGCCATTCTCTGCACGCAATGGTGGGAACACAGGCATGACTGAGATCGAGATCAAGCCGGTGGGATGGGTCGAGTCCCCACTCACCGATCGAGCCGATGCGCCCAAGCAGGGCAATGAGGGCGCGCCCGAGGCCTGGCTCGTTTTTGAGCCGGGGCTGCTCGAGGCCCTGCATGGAATCGAGCCCGGCGACGAGATCCTCGTCTTCACCTGGCTCGATCGCGGACGCCGCGGCGTCCTGCAGACCCATCCCCGCGACGACCCCGCCACTCCTGTTCAAGGGGTCTTCAACACCCGCTCTCCGGACCGGCCCAACCCGATCGGGTTGCATCCGGTCACGGTGGTCGCAATCGACGGTCCGCGGCTGCTGGTCAGCGAGCTCGAGGCGCTGGACGGGACGCCGATCCTCGACGTCAAGCCGGTGCTCTAGGCGACCGCCTCAGAGCCGTCCCAGCAGCAGCAGGATCAGCAGCACGATCGCGATCAGGCCGACGATGCCGCCGGCGACGGCGACCTTGAGCAGGACGAGCACGATCGCGATCAGGATCAGCAGTCCGACTATCGCTCCAACCATTGGATCTCCCTCCCCAAAGGTTTCCCAAACAGGGCTGCCACTGGAACGGCCGCGGCCGGCTTTGTGTCAGGCACTACTCGCGCAAGGCGGCTGACAATGGTGCTGGGCAGGCGTTTCAGGAAATGCGTGGAGGCCCCTACCCTTTGAGGAGATGGCATTCGATGTTCGTAGTGTGCGATGAGCAGCCTGCTCTCCGACCAGAGCTTGGTCCAGCGTGCCGCGGGTGGGGAGGAGCGCGCGTTCGAGGCTATCTTCGACCGCTACCACCAGGCCCTCTATCGCTACTGCCTGGCGATCGTCGGCGATTCCCAGGACGCTCAGGACGCGCTGCAGAACACGATGCTGAAGGTGCTGCGGGCACTGCCGGGCGAGCGGCGGGAGATCAAGCTGAAGCCCTGGCTCTACCGGATCGCCCACAACGAGTCGGTCGACCTGCTGCGCCGGCGCCGCGATACGCGCCAGCTCGACCCCGAGCTGGCCGCGCCGGGGCCGGCGCTGTCGGACGAGCTGGGCTCGCGGGAGCGCTTGCGCCAGCTGCTCTCCGACCTCGACCAGCTACCCGAGCGCCAGCGCGGTGCCCTGGTGATGCGCGAGCTCGCCGGGTTCGACTTCGATGGCATCGCTGCAGCGCTGGACACCTCTCCCGCGGTCGCGCGCCAGACTCTCTACGAGGCGCGCCTGAGCCTGCACGAGATGGATGAGGGACGGGGCATGGACTGCGCGCAGGTGACCCAGGCACTCTCCGACGGTGACGGCCGCGTCACCCGCCGCCGCGACATCCGCGCTCACCTGCGCGACTGCGCCAGCTGTCGCCGCTTCGGCGATGGGATCGAGGGCCGTGAGCGGGACTTCGCCGCCCTCATGCCATTGCCCGCTGCGGTTGCCGGTGGGCTGCTACAGGGCTTGCTCGGCGGCGGTGCGGCCGGAGGCGTCAGTGGCGCTGCCGCGGGCGGCGGTGGAGGTGCAGCAGCGGGAGCCGCGGTCGCCGGCGGGGCGGCCAAGACGCTCGGCTCCTCGGCGGCGCTGAAGGGCGCCGCCGCGATTCTCGCCGTGGCCGCGATCGGCACCGGCGCGGCCGAGCGCGGCGGCCTGATTCACCTTGGCCTGTCGGACAACGGCGGCTCGAAGGCGGCGCCCGCGCAGCACGCCGCCGAAGCAGGACAGGCGCCAGCGGTCGGCTCGCCGGCCAAGTCCGCCGTTGCGCCCGGGTCTCAAACCGTGGGGAGCGCTGGCGCTGGGACTGAACCGGGCGCCCGGGCTGGTGTGGCTGCTGCGACAAGGACAGCGGGCGGTCGCGAGACGACGAACGAGCAAGCGGTGCCGTCTGCGCCCCGGCCGGCCGGGCCCGTTACCCACCCCCACGGCAAGGGACACGAAAAGGAACATCCCCCTGCTGCGGCGCACGGGCAGCAGACAGCCGCCGCTCACAAGCACACAAGCCATGGGGCCGGCGGCGGCGAACACCCGTCGCACCCGCAAAAGCCGTCCCATCCCGTGCATCCATCGAAGCCAAGCGCCGGCAAGGAAAAGACGCCTTCCGAGAGCAGCTCGCCCGCGCCGCAGGCGGCCCCCAACGAAAACAGCGCGACGCACGGCGCCGTCGCCGAAGAAGCCCCGCCGCAGGCTGAATCCGGCCAGCAGCCCTGAGCGCGGCTATTCGCGGCTGAGGCCTGACAGAGCTGGTCGGCGCTCGTTCCTACGGGTGCAGATGACCATCAAGGCGCCTTTCGGGCGCATCGACAAGGAGGCGTGATGAAGCTCCAGACAAAGCTCGCGGCAACGCTTGCCGCCCTGGCCCTGGCGGCGGTTCCGGCCACGGGCGTGGCAAACCCGCCCGCCGAGCATGGCAACGGCAACGCGAACGGCAACGGCCCGGACTACAACCCCGCCCCCGAAAAACCCGAGACGCCGGGGCCCGGTGCTGACTTGCCCGAAAAGGCCAAGGCGTACGGCGTCTATTGCAAGGACGAGAGCAAGAAGCACGTCAAAGGCGAGAAGGGCACGCCGTTCAGCCAGTGCGTGACCGCGATGGCGAAGGCAGCCAACCACGAGAAGCTCCCCCCGGGCAAAGCCTGCAAGGACATGAGCCGCAAGCACGTCAAAGGCGAGAAGGGCACACCGTTCTCGCGCTGCGTCAACGGTGTGGCGAAGCTGAGAAAAGACCAACAAACCTGAGCTTGGACGCCTAAACCACAGCGCCTGCGCCGCCGAAGTGCTGCTGCAGGCGCTTGTGGCGGTGGCGGAAGAACCAGCCGACCACCGGGCGCAGTGGGCGTGCCGGCAGGCCGAGGCGCGGCTGCCAGCGGACGCGGTCGGTGACCAGGCAACCGCCGTCGGTCGGCTTGAGGGTCCGTTCGTGTTCCCACGATCGCTGGCTCAGCATCTTCGAGCGCTCGAGGAAGCCGCGCCCGGGTTCGAGCCGCGCCAGCGTGACGTCGTCGTAGTCGAAGGGCAAGAGGCCGAAGAGCAGGATCCAGCTGCGGCCGATCGGTACGCCGATCTCGACGCTCTCCGGGTCGAGCTGCTCGACTCCCGGCGGCAGGGTCATGCGCAGGTAAGGGCGCATCTCGTCGTTGATGCCCTCGGGACTGATTACCCGCTCCCACACCTCGGCCGGCGGGGCGTTGAGGCGCGAGGAAACCGAGATCTCCGCTGCGCGGGCCTTTGCCGTGCTCACACCACGAGCCTAGAGCCGGCGGGCAGACGCCGAGTCGTTAGGGTCGGGCGACGATGAGAACGGCCGTGATCACCGGCGCTTCCAGCGGCATCGGCGCCGCCGCCGCCCGCGCCCTCGCCGGCGAGGGCTACCGCACGATCCTCGGCGCCCGCCGGCTCGAGCGGCTGGAGGCGCTGGCGGCCGAGATCGGCGGCGAGGCGATCGCACTCGACGTCACCGATCAGGCCTCGGTCGAGGCCTTCGTCGCGGCGGTTGAGCGCTGCGACGTGCTCGTCAACAACGCCGGCGGCGCCCTCGGGCTCGAGTCGGTGGAGGAGGCCGACGAGGAGAAGTGGTTGACGATGTACGAATCGAATGTGCTGGGCCAGATGCGGATGACGCGGGCGCTGCTACCGCGGCTGATCGAGTCTGGCGACGGCCACGTCGTCGGCATCACCAGCATCGCCGCGATCGAGCCTTACGTTGGTGGCGCCGGCTACAACGCCGCCAAGCACGCTCAGCGGGCGACGCTGCGGGTGCTGCGCCAGGAGCTGTTGGGCCAGCCGGTGCGGGTGACCGAGGTCGCCCCCGGCATGGTCGAGACCGAGTTCTCGCTGGTCCGCTTCGGCGGCGACGCGGCGGCAGCGGCGCGGGTCTACGAGGGCATGCAGCCGTTGAGCGCCGAGGACGTCGCCGAGTGTATCCGCTGGGCCCTCGCCCAACCGTCCCACGTCAATATCGACGAGATCATCGTGCGGCCGCGCGATCAGGCGACGGCGACCGGCGTGCACCGGCGCTAGCGGCCGGCCAGACGCGTCAGTCCGCGAGGCTCGGGCGCGAGGAATCCGTCGGGCTCTTCGACCACCGTGTTGATCAGCTCGCCGATTCGCTCGATCTCGACCCGCACGGTGTCGCCGACGTGGAGCACGTTCTCGCGGATCGGCTTGCGACCGATGCCGACCCCGGCCGGGGTACCGGTGGCGATTACGTCGCCGGGCTCGAGGGTGAACGCTTCGGAGAGGTGGGAGACCTGCTGGAAGCAGTCGAAGACCATCTCGGCGGTGCTGGCGTCCTGGCGCAGCTCGTCGTTGACGTAGCAGAGCACGCGCAGGTCCTGGGGGTCGCCGATCTCCTCCGGCGTCACCAGCCAGGGGCCGAACGGGCCGTGGGTGTCGAAGGACTTGCCGATCGTCATCGTCTGCGCCCGCCCCTGCCAGTCACGCACGCTGAGGTCGTTGGCGCAGGTGTAGCCAGCGATCACCTCGTGGGCGCGCTCGACCGGGACGTGGCGGCAGCGCTTGCCGATCACCAGCGCCAGCTCGGCCTCGTAGTCGAGCAGGGTCGAGACCTTCGGCATGTGCACCTCGGCACCGGGCCCGCTGACGCAGGTCACCTGCTTGTTGAAGAAGACCGGCCACTCCGGCGCCTCCATCCCCATCTCGGCGATGTGGTCGGCGTAGTTGAGCGCGATCGCCAGGTACTTGCGCGGTGCGGCGGGGGCGAGGAGCTCGACATTGGCAAGGGGCAGGCGCGGCGCGCCCCCCGCCAGCTTCTCGAGGCCGTCCCGCCCCAGCTCAGCGAGCGCCGCCGCCGGTTCACTGGGGGCACCCGCGGCCGAGAGGTCGATGACCTCGTCGCCCTCGACGATGCCCAGTCCAGGTTCCCCGGCGTCAGTGGCGATGCTGCACACCTTCATCGCGCGGACTCTCCCACAAAGGCTGGCGCGATCGTCAGTCACCGAGCTCGTCGACCAGCTCGGTGACCCGCCGCTCGATCTCGTCGCGGGTCGCTCGCACCTGTTCGAGCGGCCGGCCCTTCGGGTCCTCCAGCTCCCAGTCGAGGTAGCGCTTGCCGGGGATGTAGGGGCATTTGTCGCCGCAGCCCATCGTCACCACGACGTCGGCCCACTCGGCGTCGGCCGTGGTGAGCTTGCGGGGAGTGCGGGCGGTGAGGTCGATACCGAGCTCGGCCATCGCCTCGACCACCCCGGGGTGGACTCGCTCGCCCGGTTCGGTGCCGGCCGAGCGTGCCTCGTGCCGCCCGCCCGCGGCGCGCTCGAAGAGCGCCTCGCTGATCTGCGAGCGCCCGGCGTTGTGCAGGCAGACGAAGAGGACGCGGGCCATCAGGCCTCCTCGGTTGCCGTCACGTCCGAGGCACCGCGGACCAGCTGGTAGGCGAGGGCACCGAGCACGGCGCCGCCGATCGGGGCGGCGATGTAGATCCAGAGGTCGTGCAGCTCGCCGGAGACCAGCGCCGGGCCGATCGAGCGGGCGGGGTTCATTGAGGCGCCGGTGATCGGGCCGCCGAAGAGGGCGTCGAGGCCGACGGCGCCGCCGATCGCGATCGCGGCACCCGCCCCGACCGCCCGCGTATCGGTGGCGACGGCCATGATCGTGAACATCAGCAAGGCCGTAAGGGCTGCCTCGTAGACGAGGGCGCTGCCGTCGCCGACCGAGGGCAGGGTGGTGCCGAGCGCCGCCGGTTGGCTGGGCCAGACCGCGAGCAGCAGCAGGGCCGCGGCGATCGCGCCGAGCAGCTGGGCACCGATGTAAGCGAGCGCCTCGCGGCGGGGGAAGTGGCGGGTGAGGGCGAAGGCGAGGGTGACGGCGGGGTTGAGGTGGGCGCCGGAGAGGTGGCCGGTGGCGTAGACCATCGCCATGATCACCAGGCCGAAGACGAGCGCGACCCCAACCGCGCCGAGCGCCCCGGCGTGGACGGTGTCGGTGACGATCGCTCCGCAGCCGGCGAAGACGAGGGCGAAGGCACCGAAGGCCTCGGCGGCGGCGCGCCGCCGCAGGTCGGGACGGTCGCTCACCTGGCGAAGACCTCGCACACGGCGTCGAGGGCGCCCGGCACGAGGCTGAAGTAGCTGTAGGTGCCGCGCGTCTCGCGGGCGATGACGCCGGCCTCGAGCAACTGCTTGAGGTGGTAGCTGACCGTGCCCTGGGAGAGGCCGAGCAGGGGCTGGATCTCGCAGACGCAGACCGCCTCATCGCCGGCCCTGAGCAGCAGGTTGACGATCCGCAGCCGGTGTCGGTCGGCAAGCGCCTTCAGCACGGCCTCCAGCTCAACGGCCCGCTCCGCCGAGAGCGATGACCCAGCCAGCGGGGTGCAGCAGGAGATCACGGGGAGCTCGGCGCCAGGCACTGTTTGAGCCTAGAGCATTCATTGACGATCTTCAATGAAACTCGTAACTACGATGCGCCGATGCAGACCAGGGGATTTGCGGCTCGTCGATTGCTGGCGATCTACGCCGGTGGCGTCCTCGGCGCCCTCGCCCGCGTCGGCCTCGCCGAGGCGACCCCCCACGCTCCCGGTGGCTGGCCCTGGGGGACCTTTGCGATCAACATGATCGGGGCGCTGCTGCTCGGTTATTTCTTCGCCCGCCTCAGTGACCATCCCGAGGACAGCCTCGCTCACCCGTTCCTCACCACCGGCATCTGCGGCACGCTGACCACCTTCTCGACCCTGCAGTTGGAGTTGTTCGAAATGGTCGACGGCGGGCACCTGGGCCGCGCCGCCGCTTACCTCGGCGCAACCCTGGTCGTCGGCTTCCTCTGCGTGCGCGCCGGCATCGCACTCGAGCGCCGGCCGGCGGTGGCCGAGTGAGCGCCGCCGGCTGGGTCGCCGTCGCCCTGCTCGGCGGCACCGCCGCCGCGGCACGCTTCCTGATCGATTCGGCCTTCGCCTCCCGCAGCGACCACCCCTTTCCGATGGGCATCCTCACGATCAACCTCATCGGCACGCTCGTGCTCGGCCTGGTCGCCGGCGCCGCGCTCGAAGGCGAGGCGCTGGTGATCGTCGCCGGCGGCGGCATCGGCTCGTTCACCACTTTCTCCACCTGGATGCTGGACTCACACCGCTTGGCCGAGGCCGGTCACACCCACCTCGTCTGGCTCAATCTAGGCCTCTCCCTGGTCGTTGGCTTCGCCGCGATCGTCGCCGGGCACTGGCTCGGCGGCGCCCTCTGAGTTCCATCCGCTTCAGTTGCATTACCCCTGCAAAAGAGGGAGAAAGTGTGACGTCACATAGTCGTCCGCAGCTGCCACTACTTTGGATTACAGATGGAACAGCAAGCCCTCACCGACACACTCATCGCGGCAAGGGTGCCGCTCGGTGACCTGCGGGACGGGCAGCGGGTCGGCAGCGTCTACGCGGTTCGCCAGCGCGAGCTGCGGCGCAAGCGCAACGGCGAGCCTTGGCTCCGCATCGTTCTCGGCGACGCCAGCGGCAGCGCCGAGGCGGTCGCCTGGGAGGACGCGGAGGAGCTCTACGCCATGGCCGCGCCCGGCACGCCGGTCCACGTCAGCGGTGTCTTCGAGATGAGCGAGCGCTGGGGCGCGAAGATCAAGCTCAGCGGCCTGCGCGAGGCGACGGTGGAGGAGTATCGGGAGGAGGACCTAGCGGCCGAGTCCGAGGTCTCCCTCGAGCTGATGGAGAGCGGCCTGCGCGAGTTGTTGGCGACGGTCCAGGATCATCAGCTTCGTTACCTGCTCGAGCGCTTCTTCGGGGAGGACTCGGAGAACTGGGCGCGCTTCCGCGACGCCCCGGCGGCCAAGACCTACCACCAGGCTTACCGCCACGGTCTGCTCGAGCACACGATCTCGGTGGCGCAAGCGGTCAGCGCTGCGGCCGCTTACTTCCCCGGCATCGACCGCGACGTCGCCGTCACCGGTGCCCTCCTGCACGACATCGGTAAGACCGAGGCCTACAACGAGGACCCGCTGGCGATCGACCTCACCGACGCCGGCCGCCTGCAGGGTGAGATCCCGCTCGGCTACTACAAGGTGCGCCGCCAGATCGAGGAGATTCCCGGTTTCGATCCCGCCCTCGCCCAGGCAGTTCTCCACATCATCCTTGCTCACCACGGCTCGCTCGAACACGGCTCCCCGGTTGTCCCCGCCACCCGCGAGGCCGTACTCGTCCACATGATCGACAACCTCGGCGGCCGCCTCGGCAGCTTCGACCGGCTCGAGCGCCAGCTGCCCGCGGGAGAGTCCTGGTCGGGCTTCGACCGGGCACTTTCTGGCTCCGCCTACTTCGGCCAGCGCGCCGCCTGACACTCGTGTTGAAGCGCCACTGGTCGCTCGCGGTGCTGGGCTGCGCGATCGTCGCCTCGACCTTGCTGCTGCTCTACCTGGCCCGGGGCCTGACGCCCCTCGTCGACGTCTGGGGCTACCTCTACGCCTATCGCTCGTGGTCGCCGGAAACCTTGCTCACACCGCACAACGGTCACCTGATGGCCCTCTCGCTCGTTCTGTACAAGGGGATGTTCGCCGCGTTTGGCCTGGAATCGCAGGTCCCCTACCAGCTGGTCAACCTCGCGCTCTCAGCTGCAGTGGGAGCGCTCCTCTTCGTCTTGATTCGCAAGAGCGTCGGCGACCTGCTCGCCCTCGCCGCGGCGATCCTGATCCTCTTCTACGGGGCGGGCGCCGACGTGATCCTGCCGACCTTTGCCTATCCCAATCTCTTCGGCCTCGCCACCGGCCTCGGCGCCCTGCTCGTGCTGCGGCGGGGCGACCTCGAGGGTGACGTCGGCGCCTGCTTCCTGCTGTCCGTCTCCATCGCCGCCTACAGCCTCGGCATCGTCTTCGCCGCCGGAGCCATCGCTGCGATCGCGCTGCGGCCTCGCGGCTCGCGCCTGGGCCGCTGGTGGGTGGTCGCGATCCCCCTCGTCGCCTACGCCGCTTGGGCGATCTGGGCGACCAAGTTCCACCAGCAGCACCTCTACGTGCACAACCTCAAGATCATCGGCTCGGCCCTCGCCGACCAGGCGAGTGCGGTGATGGCTGGCCTAACCGGCCTCTACACGACCCCCAACGGCCCCAAGCCGACGGAAAACTTGATCCCGATCCGGACGACCTGGGGCCCGGTCCTGGTCGGCGGCCTCGCGCTGCTGACCTACTGGCGTTTGCGCCGCCCACCGCGGCCGAGCAACGACGCGATCGTGGCGATCGTCGTGTTGCTCGTCTACTTCTTCCTCGTCGGCATCGCGCTCAACCAGTTCCGCAACACCTTCGACACCCGGTTCGTCTACGTCGGCTCGGTCCTGATGCTGTTTGCCGTTGCCGAGCTACTGGCGCCCTACCGTCCCACGCGCGGTGCGCTGATTGCGATCGGGGTCGTCTTCGTCTTCTCGATCTGCGCGAACATCGCCGAACTGGGCGACGTCGCGCAAAGCTTCCGGGCGCAATCGTCGGCGATCCGGGCCAAGCTGGCGGCTGTCGAGCTCGCCGGGGCCGCGGCCGATGGGTCGATAGCGGTCGAGGATCCTCCCGGTGCCGCGAACTTCTCCGTCAAGCAATTCCACGAACTCGATGCGGACTTCGGCCTGCCCGCATACTCGAGAGAGGAACTCGAAGCCTCGGCGCCGGGGGCGAGGCAGATCGCCGACGAAGAGCTGGTCCGGGTCCTGGGCATCGCGCCGGAACCCGTGCCGAGCATCGTTCCGGCCGCGGGTGCTCCACGGCTCGACGTGGCGGTGCAGACCGGCCAGCCGCGGGCGCGCCAGCAGGGGAGCTGCTTCACGCTCGTCACCCGCGGCGGCGAGAAAACCAACGCGCTCGTCAACTTCGCCGGTAGCGGTGTTGCCTACAGGTCCCCCGCGCAGGTCGAAACGGCGATCGGCCACTTCGGCGACCTGCCCGCGGCCTCGCTACCGACCAGCAGCGGCGCCAATCGGGTCTTGGTCCGGGGCCCTTCCTCCCTCGCTCCCTGGACTTTGGCGATGAGCGTCAGCGCGGCGACGCTGGTCTGTCCGGTCGCCGGCTGACCTAGACTGCTCCGCCGATGCCCTCGCCGCGCTCCGAAGAGCCAGATCCGCGTCCTGCCATAGACCCGATTGCCTGGCTCGACGCGGCCGTCGTCCGCTTCGCCGCCGTGGCGCGCCGGGTCGGCGAGAAGCGGATCGCCTACGCCGTGTTGGCGGGCGCCTTTGCCCTCGCTGCGGGCCTGATCCTCTACTGGAGCAAGGGCCAGAGCTTCGTCAACGACGAGTGGAACTACCTCGTCGTCTTCCGCGGCTGGAACCTGGAACTGTTGCTGACGCCCCAGAACGGGCACCTGATCGTCTTTCCGCTGATGCTCTACAAGACGCTGTTCGGGACCGTGGGCGCCAGCTCGCACTTCCCTTACCAGCTGACGACGGTCGTCCTGCACCTGATCGTGGCGACGATCTTCTTCGCCCTGGTCCGCCGCCGCCTGCCGCTCGCCGCCGCGGTCGGCCTGACCCTGCTCGTCGTCTTCTTCGGCGCCGGCTGGGACACGCTGATGGGGGCCTACGAGATTCCCAACCTCTCCGGCATGGCGTCCGGCTTGGGCATGCTGCTGGCGCTGCAGCGGCGCACGCGCGGGGGCGATATCGCGGCGTGCGTCCTGCTCGTGCTCTGCCTCGGCTCCTTCAGCGTCGGCATCGCTTTCGCCCTCGGGGCGTTGATCTCGCTGCTGCTCGGCGGTCGCGCCGAGTGGAAGCGCCTGTGGGTGGTTCTCATCCCCGGTCTGGCCTACGCCGCCTGGTTCATCTGGGCGCGCAAGTTCGGGCAGGGAGACATCACGGTCGAGTCGATCAGCAGCGTCTTCAGCGGCAGCGCCGACCAGGTGGCGGCGATCGCTGCCTCGATCACAGGGCTGTTTCGGGTTCCCGGCAGCGTCGGGCTGCCGGTCGTCCTGGAATTGCGCTCCGATTGGGGGTATCCGCTGGCAGTGGTCCTGGTCGCCCTGGTCGGGCTCCACGTGCGACGAGCGCCGCGCTCGATCTACTTCTGGACCCTCGTCGCCACCCTCGTCCTCTACCTCGTCCTGGTCGCCTTCGGCCTCAGCCCTGCGCGCACGCCCTTCGCCAGCCGCTACGTCTACATGGGCGGCATCATCAGCCTCCTGCTCGTCGCCGAGCTCGGCCGCGAGATCAAGTGGACAACCGTGACCGGCCTCCTGGCCGTGGTCGTGCTCGGCCTCTCACTGATGGCGAACGCCTCGACGCTGCGGGCCGGCGCCCGCCTCTTCCAGGCCGAGGGGGAAACCAACCAGGCCACGCTGGCCGCGCTCGAAATCGCCCGTGACAAGGTGGACCGTGGCCTCCCCGCGGAGGACGGGGAAAAGACCACGCACTCGCACCCGGACATGTTCTTCCCGATCTGGGCCTACTTCGACCTGGCCAACGACGAAGGCTCCCCGGCGTATGACCTCGGCCAGTTGGAAGCCACCGGCGAGCAGGCGCGCGAAGCGGCGGACCAGGTGCTGGTGCGAACGCTCCACGTCGAAGTCGCTCCAACCGCTGCTCCCAAGATCGATCGCGGCGGCAACGGTCCTACGCCGCTGAGCGAAAGCAGCGGCCACACCAACGTCATCGGCGGCTGCGTCGTGCTCGCCCCCGAACTCGGCCGCACCGGCACCTTCCAGCTCGAGTTGCCACCGGGAGGGTTCAGCTACCGCACCCGTCCCGACGCCGAGGTGACGATCAAACTCGGCCGCTTCGCCGACCTGCTGGTCAACGAATTGCCGCCGGTCAGCGGCTCCGGCGAAGTCGTGATCCCGACCGATTCGGCCTCCAAGCCCTGGCGGGCGGAAATAGTCACCGACGCCAGAACGCTCGCCTGCGCTAACTGATCAGAGGCCGTCATGCGGCGTCCTCGGTCGCGGAGCACGCCACGCTCCCTGCGTCCTTGCCTGACGGCCTCAGAACTTACGTGTGCAGCGTTCGATTCGCTTGACGTCACCGTTCGCCCGCTGGACGCAGTTGACCAGCTTCTGCGGGTTGGCGCCGCGCTGCTTGGTCACCTCGAACGAGCGGTGAACCTCCCGTTTGATTTCTTTGCTGACCCCATCCAGGGACTTGCCGATCTGGTCGAGGCCGGTCGAGTGGACCACCTCGGTGGTCGTGTCGAGGACCGGCTTGAGGATGAAGAGATAGACGAGAAAAAGGACGCCGGCGGTGACCGCAAGCCGGATAATGCCCGAAGTTACGTTGCCGAAGAGGTTGCGCAGGAGGTCCATGGGACGGGCCGCACACTATCCTGCGAGCCGTGGCAAAGGACACCGAGAAGCTGATCCGTCAGCTCTCGCTGATCTCGTTCCTGATGGCTCAGGGGAGGCCGGTTTCGGCGCTCGAGATCAAGCGCGAGGTTGAGGGCTACAGCGATATGAACGACGACGCCTTCGCGCGGCGCTTCTACGCGGATCGGGCCGAGCTGGAGAGCCTCGGCATCGAGCTCGGGGTGGAGAAGCCGGGAGAGGGCTTCTTCGAGGCCGAGCTCTACTCGCTGCCGCCGGAGAACTTCTACCTCGACGCGATCAAGTTCACCGACGACGAGCTGGCGGCGATGAGCACGGCGCTGATGCTGCTCTCCGAAGGCGAATTTGCCTACGCCGAGCCGTTGCGACTCGCCCTGCAGCAGGTCGCTTGGGGCCATCCCAACCCGCTCAAGGAGGGTGAGCGCGCACCGGTGGAGATGGCGATGACGGCCTCGGCCGGCGGTCGCGAGCTCTCCCAGCGCCTCTCCAAGATCGAGACCGCGATCTCCCGCCGCAAGACGGTCGAGTTCACCTACTACACGATGGAGCGCGACGAGACCGAGAAGCGCAAAGTCGACCCGTACCACCTGGTCTTTCGCGGTGGCCAGTTCTACTTGATCGGTCACGCCCACGAGCGTGAGGCGGTGCGGGTCTTCCGCCTCTCGCGGATCCAGGGCAAGGTCGGCTACGCCTCCAAGGCCGAGCACGATTTTTCACCGCCGGAGGACTTCGACCGCCGCGACTACGGCCAGCGCGCCGACTGGCAGCTGGGGGAGACCCGCGGCCGCGCCCAGATCTTCGTCCGCGACCGCATCGCCTGGCTGATCGAGCGCGACTTCGGCGCCTACGGCGAGCTGCGCGCGGCAAAGAAGTCCGACGGCGCGCCGGGCAAAGGCTCGGTCTTCGAGACCGACTACGCCTCGCCCCGCGAGCTGATCGCCTGGGTGCTGCGCTGGCGCCAGAACGCCCAGGTGCTGGGGCCCGATGAGCTGCGTGGGGAGGCCGAGAGCCGCCTCGGCCTGTTGCACGAGCGCCATGACAGCGGCTTCCAGCCGGCTGAGATCGTCGACCGGCCGCTGCGCGAGGCACCGCGCCGCACCCGCTCCAACGGTCGTGGCGAAGCGGCGATCCGGCCCGAGCGCTTCGCCCGCCTGGTCACCCTCGCCGGCCTGCTGATCGAATCGGCCAAAGGCGAGCGGTTGCGCGTCAGCGAGCTGCGCCAGCGGCTCGAACTGACCGACGAGGAGCTGCGCGAGGACATCGACCTGCTCAACGTGGTCAACTTCGGCGGCGGCACCTACGTGCTCTACGCCGAAATCCAGGGCGACGAGATCGAGGTCGACTCCGAGCCCTACGGTGACAACTTCGCCCGTCCCGCCCGCCTGCTGCCGCTGGAGGCCAAGGCCCTGGTCGCCGCGATCGATCTCTTCGGCGACCACCTGCCCCAGGGCGGCCTGCAGAGCGCCCGCACCAAGATCATCACCGCGCTCGGCCACGACCCCTCCGAGGAGGGGCTGGAGATCGCCTCCGGCAGCGGCGGCGACGCCGAGGTCGCCCGCGTCGTCAACGAGGCGATCGGCGGCAGCCGCGTGCTCGAGCTGCAGTACTACAAGGAGAACGAGGACCAGTTCACCAAACGCGCGGTCGAGCCCTACCGCCTCGAGAACGGTAAAGAGGGCTGGTACGTCGAGTGCTACGACCTGACCAAAGACGGCGTCCGCCACTTCAAGCTCGACCGGATCAAGGAGGCGACGCTCTCCGCCGAGAGCTTCGAACCGCGGCCCGAGGTCGAGGAGCTGGCCGGGGTCGAGGGTTGGATGACCCACGGCGAGGTGCCGACCGCCCACGTGGCTCGCGTGTGGGTCTCGCCCGAGCGAGCGCGCTGGCTGCGCGAGGAGCGCACCGTGGTCGAGGAGCTGGCCGACGGCGCCGTCGTCGTCGAGCTGCCCTACGCGGGTACTTCCTGGCTGGTCCGCGAGATCCTTCGTGGTGCCGGCGACCTGGTCGTGCTCGAGCCCGAGGATGCCCGCGAGGCGATCGCCAAAGAGGTCGCCGCGAGCGCTGCTCTGGCGTGACCCACGCTCCGGGCCACGAGGAGATTCTCAGGATCGTCGCGCCCAACCCGGGGCCGATGACGCTGGAAGGGACGAACACCTACCTCTACGGGTCGGGGCCGTGCGCGGTGATCGATCCGGGGCCTGACGACGAGGATCACCTCGCGGCGGTGCGCGCCGCTGCCGAGGAGCGCGGTGGGATCGGGGTTGTTCTGCTCACCCACGGGCACGGTGACCACTCCGAAGGGGCGGAACGGCTTGTCGCCAGCGCGGGCTCCGAGGGTGATGCCCCCGAGGTCGTTCTGCCCGGCGACAGCGAGGACCATGGCGGGTTGCGCGCGATCGGGACCCCCGGGCACGCTCCCGACCACGTCTGCCTGATGACCAAGGACAGGGTCTGCTTCAGCGGCGACCTCGTGCTCGGCATCGGCTCCACCTTTGTGCCTCCCGACGGTGGCTCGCTCAGCGCCTACATGGACTCCTTGCGCCGCATGCAGGCCGAGCCGATCGAGCTGATCTGCCCCGGCCACGGGCCCTGGATCACCGATCCCGCGGTAAAGCTGGCCGAGTACGTCGAGCACCGCGAGATGCGCGAGCGACGCTTGCTCGCTGCCCTCGAGCGCGGCGAGCGCTCCCGTGAGGCGTTGCTCGCCGAGGCCTGGAGCGACGTGCCGGTTGAGCTGCGCCCGGCGGCGGAGATGGTGATGCAGGCCCATCTAGACAAGCTCGCCGCCGAAGGCCGCCTCCCCGCGGGCGTCTGAGCTCGTCCTGGCTGCCTGGCCAGTAGGCTTGCTTGATGGCACGTGGGGGCGCAGCGCGAACGGGGTTGGTGGTCGGCTTGGCCGGGACCGGGCTCGCCGCTGCCACCACAGCGGCCGCCTGGCACTGGCTGGCGCGACGCCCACTGCCCAAGCAGAAGGGAACGATCTCGCTTGCCGGGCTGGACGGGCCGGTCAGCGTCGACCGCGACCGCTGGGGGGTGCCGCACATCGCCGCCGATCACGCACGTGACCTCTGGTTCGCCGAGGGCTTCTGCCACGGCCAGGACCGGCTCTGGCAGCTCGACTTCTACCGCCGCGTCGTCTGCGGCCGCGTCGCTGAGATGGCCGGCCCCGAGGGGCTGCCGATCGATCGCTTGATGCGCACGCTGGGGATCCGCCGCACTGCCGAGCGCGAGGCGGCGAATCTCGACCCCGAGCTGCTCGCCCTGCTCGAGCGCTTCTGCGAGGGCGTCAACGCAGCCGCTGCGGAGGCCGACGCGATGCCCTTCGAGATGCAGTTGCTGCGGCTCAAGTGGAAACCGTGGCGCCCCGTCGACATCCTCAGCATCGGCAAGCTGCTCGCCTTTGGGCTCTCGACCAACTGGGAGCGGGAGCTGCTGCGGGCTGACATGGTGCGCGCCCTCGGCGATGAGTTGGCGGCCAAGCTCGATCCCGGCTATCCCGCCGACAACCCGGTCGTCACCCAGGAAGCCTGGTCGGGGGACGGGCTCTCGATCGTCGAGCAGATCGACGCCGTGCGCCGCTCGATCGGCCTCGCCGCCGAGGCCAGCGGCTCCAACAACTGGGCGGTCTCGGGCAAGCTCAGCGCCAGCGGCTCGCCGGTGATCGCCGGCGACCCGCACCTGCCGCCGAGCATGCCGGGCATCTGGTACCAGGTCGGCCTCACGCTCGGCGATCGCTTCGTCCGCGGCGCCTCACTGCCGGGCATGCCCGGCGTCTACATGGGTCAGAACAACGACGTCTGCTGGACCTTCACCAACGTCATGGCCGACGTCGAGGACCTCTTCATCGAGCGGCTCGACGGCGGCCGCTACCTCTTCGAAGACGAGTGGCACCCGCTTGAAGTCGTGCGTGAGGAGATCCCGGTCAAGGGCCGCGACGCGCCCGAGGTGCTCGACGTGCGGATCACCCACCACGGCCCGATCGTCAACGAGGCGCTCGGCGCCGACGAGGCCGAGCCGCTCGCCCTGCGCTGGCAGACGCTCGATCAGCCGACCGCCTTCCCGGGCATGTTCGAGCTGCACCAGATTCGCTCCGGCCCCGAACTCGTCGCCAGCCTCGCCGAGCACAGCTCGCCCGCCTCGAACCTGATCTGGGCCGACCGCCACGGCTCGATCGGCTACAAGCTGATCGGCCGCCTGCCGCTGCGCAAGGGCGGCTGCCCGGACCTGCCGAAGCCGGGCTGGAGCGGCGAGTTCGAGTGGGAGGGGACGATCCCCTACGACGAATTGCCGGAGACGGTCGATCCCGAGAGCGGTTTCCTCGTCACCGCCAACAACCGGATCGTCGGCGACGACTACCCGCACCACATCACCAGCGAGTGGCTCGACGGCTTTCGCGCCGAGCGGATCGAGCAGCTGCTGCGGGCCAGCGACGAGCACGACATCGACGGCTTCGAGGCGATGCAGTCCGACAACCTCTCGCTGCCGGGCATCGAGGCGGCGCGGCGGTTGGGACGGCTGAAGCCGGCTGGACAGCGTGAGTTGAGCGCACTCGAGCGGCTGCGCAGCTGGGACGGGCGGCTCGACCCGGACTCGATCGCCGGCACGATCTACCAGGCCTTCCTCCTGCGGCTGGCGCGCGAGGTGGCGCGGGCCGCGATCGGCGACCGTGATCTCAGCGAGCGCTGGCTCGACCGCGCCGACAACGGCTTCACCCCGCACGTGACCTCGCCCTGGCGCTGGCACTCGCACCTGATGAAGCTCTGGGACGAAGGTGATGAGGAGCTGATCGGTCGGCCCTGGGACGAGCTCGTGCTGGAAGCGCTGAGCGGTGCGCTCGACGACCTCAGTGACCGCTTCGGCCCCGATGCCGCCGCCTGGCGCTGGGGCCAGGTGCACGAGATGGAGTTCCCGCACCCACTTGGCGAGGCCAGCCCGCTGCTGCGCCGCCTGCTCAACCGACGGGTCAGGGCCGGTGGCGCCCAGGAGACGGTGAGCCAGATCGCCTACGACCCCAACGACCCCTACAAAGCCGTCTGGGCGCCGAGTTGGCGCATGGTCGCCGAACCGACCGCCCCCGAGCGCTCGCGCTGGCAGATGTTCACCGGACAGTCGGGCCATCCCGCCAGCCGCCACTACGACGACCTGCAGACCGACTGGCTGCACGGCCGCACCCAGCCGATGGTCGGCGAGGGGCCCTGGCGCAAGCTGAATCTCGTCCCGGCCTGATTTCCCGCCGAATCGATCGCGGGATGCAATTGTTGGACGGGTATGCGCCTGCTTCGTCCAGCCGTCGTAGCTCTCGTGCTGCTCGGCCTCCTCGCCACGCCGGCAGCGGCCCGGACCATCCACTTCGATGGACGCACCGTCGACGTGCCCGCTCACTGGCCGGTTTACCGGCTGGCCGAGCAGCCCCGCCTGTGCGTTCGGCTCGATCGCGAGGCGATCTACCTGGGCCAGCCGGGCCCTAACCAGCGCTGTCCCGCCGAGGCAATGGGGCGCAAGCGCGCGATTCTGGTCGAACCCCGTGCCGCGACTCGCCCCAGGGCAGCGGCGAGCGCGGTCGCTCCGCCCACCTCCGTTTCCTCGCCGGAAGCCTTTACCGGCCTCGGCTTCGACGCCTGCGCAGCGCCCTCCTCACGAACGATGACCGCCTGGGCGGCCTCTCCCTATCGCGGGATCGGCGTCTACGTCGGCGGCACCAACCGGGCCTGCTCGCAGCCCAACCTGACTTCGGCCTGGGTCAGTGAACAGGTCGCGGCCGGTTGGCACCTGATCCCGACCTACGTCGGCCTGCAGGCGCCCACCAGCGCCTGCAGCAGCTGCGCCAAGCTGAGCACCAGCCTCAGCAAAGCGGCGGTGCAGGGAGCCGAAGAGGCCGACGACGCGGTCGAAGAGGCGGCGGCGATCGGCATGGGCCCCGGCAGCCCGATCTACTTCGACATGGAGGCCTACACGCGCACCACGAGCGCGGCGGCGGCGACGCTCACCTTCCTCTCCGCCTGGACCGACCAGCTGCACGCGCTCGGCTACGTCTCCGGTGTCTACAGCTCCAGCTCTTCCGGCATCGCCGATCTGAGCCGGGCGATCGGCAGCAGCTACACCCTGCCCGATCACATCTGGACCGCCAACTGGAACGGGCAGCAGAACACCCTCGACCCCTATCTGCCGTCGACCGCCTGGCCTTTGCACCAGCGCATCCACCAGTACCGCGGGGGCCACAACGAGAGCTACGGGCTGAACACGATCAACATCGACAACAACTTCATCGACGGGGCCACGGTCGGCGCCTCGATCGCGGCGCCGGAACTACCGCCGCTGACGGTCAGGCACGTGCGGCCCGAAGGCGGGACGGTGCGGGTCTGGGTCCGCTGTGGTTGGCCCGAAGGCGAAAGCTGCCCGGGCCAGATCATCCTGCGCACCCACGCCCGGGTGCCATTGCGGGCTCGGCGCGGGGTGCCGACCCGGGTTGTGCGGATTGCCGCTGCCCACCGCACCTTCCGCCTCGCTGGCGGCAAGTCCCACACCTTCGTCGTCGCCCTCAACGAGCGCGGCCGACCGCTGCTGGAGGCGCGCGGCCTGCTCAAGGCGCAGCTGCTCGTCGCCATTCCCAACGCTCGCAGCACCCGCGCGGTTCAGCTCAAGCGTTAGGAGCGCCCAGCCACTCCTCGCTGGAGCTGCCGGCGACGGATTCGATCAGCTCGACGATCGGGTCGGGCGCCTTGTGTGGTGCGCCGGAGTCAAAAGGGGGTTGGGGGTCGTACTCGATGCCCAGCTGAACCGCCTGGGCGACCTCCAGGCCGGCCTCCTGTCCGACCAGGTGAAAGGCCATGTCGATGCCGGCCGAGACCCCGGCGGCGGTGATCGTCTTGCCGTCCTCGACGAAGCGCTGGCCGACCGGCTCGGCGCCGTACTCGCGCAACTGCTCGAGGAAGGGCCAGTAGGTGGTGGCCCGCTTCCCCTCGAGCAGCCCGGCGGCGCCGAGCACGAGCGCGCCCGTGCAGACCGAGGTGGTCCACTTGGACCGCGCATCGATCTCGCGCAACCAGGAGAGCACGGTCTCGTCCTCGAGCAGCGGGCGGTTGCCTTTGCCGCCAGGGACCAGAACGACGTCCGCCTCGCGGACTTCGTCGAGCGAGTAGTCAGCGCTGAGCCCGAGCGCGCCGCAGTCGGTGCGAACGTGCCCCTTCTCGGGGCCGACGAACTTCACCTCCCAGCCGGGTACCGAGCGCAGCACCTCGTAAGGGCCGATGGCGTCGAGGGCGGTCAGTTTCTCGAAGATCAGGATGGCTATCTGCATGGCTTTCAGGTTCTCGCGAGGTCCCGCTTCCGTCGAGTGGCAGGATTGCCAATATCCGATAGGTTTCTGCCATGCACCGAGTGATCGCACTCTGCCTCGAGGGCGTGGTCGCCTTCGACCTGGCTGCCCCCGCGCAGGCCTTCTCGGTGGCGGGGAGCTCCACGGGGGAGCCCCACTACGAGTTCTCAACCTGCTCGCTGGACGGCGGTGGGCTGACCTCGACCACCGGCTTCGGGGTGGTGCCCGAGGGCGACCTCTCCCTGCTGGACGCCGCCGACACCGTTGTGGTGCCCGCCTACTTCGATGTCTTCTCCCCGCCGCCGGGGGAGGCCACCGCGGCCTTGCGCAAGGCGGCGCGGCGCGGCGCCCGCGTCATCTCCGTCTGCACCGGAGCCTTCGCCCTCGCCCACGCCGGCTTGCTCGATGGCCGGCGGGCAACGACGCACTGGGCCTTCGCCGACGCGCTCGCAGCCGCCTTTCCGCCGATCGCGGTCGACCCCGCGGCGCTCTACATCGACGAAGGAGCGGTGATGACCTCGGCCGGTCTCAGCGCCGGCATCGACCTCTGCCTACACGTGATTCGCGAAGACTGCGGCGCCGCGGTCGGCGAGCGCGTCGCCCGCCACATGGTTGCCGCACCGCATCGCGAGGGCGGTCAGGCGCAGTTCATCGAGCGCCCCAAGGCCATGGTGTCCGGCCCGGTTGGCTCGCTTGAGCAGACCAGGCGCTGGGCGGCCGAACGCCTGCACGAGCCGCTGGACGTCGCCACGATGGCCGCACACGCCAGCGTCAGCCCCCGCACCTTCGCCCGCCGCTTCCGCGATGAGACCGGCACGACCCCGCTGCAGTGGCTGCTCGCCCAGCGCGTGCAGGAGGCGCGCCGTCTGCTCGAGGAGACCGACCTGCCGATCGACGCCGTCGCTTGGCAGGCCGGATTCGGCACCGCCGCCTCGCTGCGCGATCACTTCCGACGCGCCACGGCGACGACTCCGACGGCCTACCGTCGCTCCTTCACCCCGCTCGCGCGGCCTGAAGGGCGCCGCGCGCCGCGCGCGGATCCGGCAGGCTCCCGGGCGTGAGCCGCCGCGACCAGATCACCCTTAACGAGGCCGAGCGGCTGGAGCTGCTCGGGAATGAGCGAATCGCGATCGTCTCCAGCCTCGGCCCGCGTGGCTGGCCGCACTCGATGCCGCTCTGGTTCGTGCCCCGCGCGGGGGAGGTTTGGATCTGGACTTACGCTAAATCGCAGAAGGTGCGCAACCTCGAACGTAACCCGCGGGCCACGGTCCTGGTCGAGACCGGCCACGAGTACGGCGAGCTGCGCGGCGTCATGATCGAGGCCGAGGCGGAGATCCACCGCGATGCCGAGGCGGTCCTTGGCTTTGCCGAAGAGCTCACCCTGCGCTACGCGGAGGGGATCTCCGCGGTCGAGGGCGACGCCAAGGCCGCGCTCGAAGCGCAAGCCCCAAAGCGCGTCGCGATCCGCTTCAGGCCGGTCCGAACCGCCAGCTGGGATCACCGCAAGCTGGGCGGAACCTACTGAGGCTTCACAAGTCGGCGCTACCGACGTCGGATCCGCGTGTTAGGAAGTGACCTGCAACAAGCACTCCCGTCCTCACCGCGCCGCCTTTGAGACCCGCAAAGACCATCGCCCTGCTGCTGGCGCTCGCCGCCCTCCTGCTCGCCCCCGCTGCGGCGCAGGCACTGCCGCGCGCCTTTTTCGGCATTGCCCCGCAGACGGGCCTGACCGATACCGACGTCGCCTACATGAAAGCCGGCGGCATCGGCAGCGTGCGCTGGCCGCTCAACTGGGCCAGCGTGCAACCGACGAGGAAGGGTGGCTTCGACTGGAGCGGCGTCGACCCGGCGGTCGCGGCGGCCGCGCGACGGGGGCTAACCTTCCTGCCGTTTCTCTACGGCACGCCCAGCTGGATCGCCAAGAAGCCGACCACGCTGCCGGTCGACAGCGGCCGTGCTCGCAGGGCCTGGCTCGCCTTCGTCGATGCGGCGGTCGCCCGCTACGGCCCCGGCGGGGAGTTTTGGGAGGAGCACGCTCCCAGCAACGCGGGAGCCAACTACGTGCCGGCAGTGCCGCGGCCGATGCCGGTTCGCACCTGGCAGATCTGGAACGAGGCCAACTTCTTCTACTTCGCATACCCAGTCTCGCCCGGCCGCTACGCGCGCCTGCTCAAGCCCACCTACAAGGCGATAAAGGCGGCTGACCCGACCGCCACAGTGCTCCTCACCGGGCTCTTCGGCGCCCCCGACCAGGGGGGCAAGCGGGGCATGGACGCGGCGAAGTTCCTCGCCGCGCTTTACCGCGTGCCCGGGATCAAGAACTACTTCGATGCGATCGCCCTGCACCCGTACGCTTTCCACGTCGACGACCTCGAAGCGCTGACCGAGGAAATGCGCGAAGTCGCGGTCGAAAACCACGACTCGAGCGCCGCCCTCTACGTCACCGAGATGGGCTGGGGCTCCCAGAACGACCCCAACGTCGTCGCCTTCGAGCAGGGCATCCAGGGCCAGGCACGCGAACTGCGCAAGGCCTACACCTACCTGATCGCCAACCGCAACCGGCTCAACCTCAAGGGCACCTACTGGTACTCGTGGAAGGACAACCCGGAATACGTCGCCTGCTCTTTCTGTGATTCCGTCGGCCTCTTCCGCGCCGGCAGGGCCTTCAAGCCCAAGCCGGCTTGGCGCGCCTTCATCGCGCTGACCGGCGGCCGCGCGCGACCGTAGCTCCACCGCTGCGGCTGCCGCGGAAGCGGCCGCGGGTCAATAGCATCGCGCCCCCAGATGTCCTCCGCCCCGACACGAGAGCCGGCATGGATCATCCTGCCGACCTACAACGAGGCGGGGAATATCGAGCGCTTCATCGAGGCGATACGACCCGTGCTGCCGGCGTCCGCGCGGATCCTGGTCGTCGACGACGGCTCCCCGGACGGGACCGGCGAGATCGCCGACAGGCTGGCCGCGGCGGAGTCCAACCTCAGCGTCCTGCACCGGCCGCACAAGGAAGGTCTCGGCCCCGCTTACATTGCCGGCTTTCGTCACGCTCTCGCACAGGGCGCCGAGCTGGTGGTGGAGATGGACTCCGACTTCTCCCACGACCCTTCGTATCTACCCGCACTGCTGGCCGCCACCGACCGCGCCGACCTGGCGATCGGCTCGCGCTACGTCGCGGGCGGGGGGGTCGAGGACTGGGGTGCGGTGAGAAGGGTGATCAGCCGCGGCGGCAGCACCTACGCGCGGCTGGTCCTCGGTTTGTCCGTCAAGGACCTCACCGCCGGCTTCAAGTGCTTCCGTCGCGAGGTGCTCGAAACGATCGACCTCGACGCGATCGGGTCGCGTGGCTACGCCTTCCAGGTCGAGATCACTTATCGCACGATTCAGCAGGGCTTCGACGTGGTCGAGGTCCCGATCGTCTTCCGCGACCGTCAGGTCGGCAGCTCGAAGATCGACCGTTCGGTGATCACGGAGGCGCTGTGGCGGGTGCCGCAGCTGCGCTTCCGCGCTCGCCAGGGGTAGCGAGCCCGGCTGCGGGTCGCGGGCGGCGCAGCAGCAGGTACATCGCGGCCGACGCGTCGATGGCCGCGGCTACGAGCGCGAGGTTTCGCAAGGCGATGTTGAAAGCGGAGCCGTAGACGGGGGCCGGCCCCCAGGCTCCTTCGGGACCGTAGGCGGCAGTGGTGAGGATTGCGGCGGCGATCACGATCCAGGCTGGTCGCCTGACCCGGCTGCGACTCTCGGTCAGGGCGACCGCGGCGAGGCCGAAGAGCCAGACCATGTATTGCGGGCTGAGCACGCGGCTGGTAACGACGAGGAGCAGGACGATGGTGAAGACGAAGTCGCGGCTGACGACCGCGTCGCCGAGCTCCGCGCGGCCGCCGCGGATGGCGCGGGCGCGCGCCGCCCACCAAACGGCGACGGCGATCAGGACCGCCAGCGTCGCCCACTTGAGCAGGTCGGAGGCGACGTCCGCCGGCCGGCTGTCGATCTCGGCGGCGCCGTAGCGCGAGACGACGTTCGGCGGTACGCCGTTGACGACCTGTCGCAGGTGCCACGGTGTGGTGGCGACCGATTCGACCTGCAGGCCCCGGTCGCCCTGCTCGCCCAGGAATTCGAATACGTCGCCGTCGAAGACGACGGACGAGAGCGCGAAGACGAGCGAGACGGCGACGGCCGCCGCCAGGCAGGCGCCCAGCAGGCGCCGCCATTCCCACTCGCCGAAGAGCACGACGATCGGCCAGACTTTGACCATCGCGCCGAGGCCGGCGAGCGCTCCGAACCACGCCGGGCGCCGGTGGATCACGACCAGCGCCCCGATCGCCGCCACGGTGGCCGCCGGGTCGAAGCGCAGTACCGGGATCGCGCGCAGCATGGGCATCGCCAGCAGCCAGACCCAGACGCCGGCGTCCTTGCCCTCTCGCCGCGCCAGCCAGACGATCAGCGCGAAGGCGATCAGGTCGAAGACGAGCATCGTCGTCACGAAGGCGCCGCCGAAGTCCATCACGCCGAGCCCGAGCCGCGGCAGGATCAGGAGAAACGCCGCCCCGGGCGGGTACTGCCAGAGTTCGCCCATCGGCAACATGTGCTCGCCCGCCAACTGCTGATCGGACCAGCTTTCGTAGAGCATGACGTCTTCCAGCGAGTGGGCCGACGAGTAGTTCCAGAAGCCGACCTGACTGACGATCACGAAGCGGGTGAGCAGCCAGACGCCGGCCCACACCCACAGTTTGTGGCGGCTGTAGAAGGAGCTCATCCCTGGCGTCGGTAGTCGCCGCGGCTGAGGTGGTGCTCGAGGAAGACGTAGAGGACGATGAAGAGGTAGCGGCTGCCCATCTCGTTCAGGGAGAGCTTGGAGACGCCGGCCTTGCGGTTGGTCCAGGAGATCGGCACGATCGAGTAGCTGTAGCCGCGCACGACCGCCTTCAGCGGCAGCTCGACCGTGAGGTTGAAGTGGTTGGAGAGGAAGGGCCGCAGGTTCTCGATCACCTCGCGGCGGTAGGCCTTGAAGGCGTTGGTGGTGTCGTTGTAGCCGTGGCGGAAGAGCACCCGGATGCCCCAGTTGACGATCCGGTTCATGATCAGCTTCGAGCGTGGGTAGTCGATCACCCGCGCGCCCTGCACGAAGCGCGAGCCGAAGACGCACTCGTAGCCGGCTTCGAGCTGGCGCTGGTAGACGACCAGGTCCTCGGGGCTGTCGGAGCCGTCGGCCATCACGATCGCCACCGCATCGCCCTCGAAGGCGTCGAGCCCGGCGCGCACGGCGAAGCCGAAGCCGTTGCGGAAGGGGGAGGGGAGGCAACGCACCTGCGGGTGCTGTTCAGCGATCCCGGCGACGGCCGCGGCGGTACCGTCGCTGCTCGAGTCGTCGACGACGATCACCTCGTGCTCGATCTGCTCGCGCGAGAGCGCCGCGACGATGCCCTCGACGGTTTCGGCGACCGTCTCCTCCTCGTTGTAGGCGGGGATGACGACCGAGAGCTTCATGCCGGGGCGGAAGCCCAGCGCTCGGCGTTGGCCTCGTAGATCTCGCGCAGGATCTGCTCCAGGTCACGCCGCGGGCGCCAGCCGCCGTACTGCGAGCCGAACTCGTCGAGGTCGCTGATCCACCAGCGGTGGTCGCCGATCCGCGCCTGATCGCTCATCTCCCACTGCAGCTCGCGCCCGGCGACCCGCTCACAGAGCGTGATCGCCTCCAGCATCGAGCAGGCGTTCTCGCGGCCGCCGCCGATGTTGTAGACGGCCGCCGCCTTGGGCTCGGCGTGGAAGAGCAGGAAGGCGTCGACGAGGTCGGCGGCGTGCACGTTGTCGCGCACTTGCTTGCCCTCGTAGCCGAAGACCGTGTACTTGTCGCCGGTCACGGTGCACCTCATCAGGTAGGCAAGGAAGCCGTGTAGCTGAGCGCCGGCATGGTTGGGCCCGGTCAGGCAGCCACCGCGGAAGCAGACCGTGGGCATCTCGAAGTAGCGGCCGTACTCCTGCACCAGCAGGTCGGCCGCGGCCTTCGAGGCGCCGAAGAGCGAGTGCAGGGTCGAGTCGATCGACATCGTCGTGTCGATGCCGGGGAAGTAGGGATGGTCCTCGGGCAGCTCGAGCCTGGTCTCCAGCTCGACCAGGGGAAGCCGGTTGGGCGTGTCGCCGTAGACCTTGTTGGTCGAGGTGAAGATGAAGGTCGCCTCGGGGCAGTGTCGGCGGGTCGCCTCGAGCAGGTTGAGCGTGCCGTTGGCGTTGATGCCGAAGTCGGCCTGCGGGTCGCTCGCCGCCCAGTCGTGGGAGGGCTGTGCCGCGGTGTGGACGACCAGCTCGATCTCCTTCCCGGCCTCGGCGAAGACGCGGTCGATGCCGTCGGCGTCGCGGATGTCGAGATCGACGGTACGGAAGGCGTCGAGCTCGCGGTTGAGCCGCTCGGTAACCGACGCGGTCGAGGCTGACGGGCCGAAGAGCACCGCTCGCGTGTCGTTCTCGATCCCGATCACGTCGTAACCCGCCTCGACCAGGCGCGATGCGGACTCGGAGCCGATCAAGCCCCCGGAACCTGTGACTATCGCCTTTGGCATCGTTCTCGTTGCCCCCTTTGCCTATCGCTCGAAACCCAGCGCGGCACGCAGCTCGTCCTCGTGCGCGGCAGACCAGTCCAGGAGGTCGGCGAGCACGTCGCGAGGCGTACGGCGAGGGCGCCAAGAGGTTAGTGAGTACAGGTGCTCGCAGTCGCTGAGGTAGACGGGCACGTCGCCGGGCCGGTTCTCGGGCTCGACCCCGATCGGCACCTCGTTACCGGTCAGCTCGCGGCAGATTTCGGTCGTCTCCAGCAGCGAGAGGCTGCCCTCGCGGCCGCCGCCGACGTTGGCGACGGCGCCGCCCCAGCGCTTGGGATCGCCGAGCTGCTCGTCGACCAGGTCAATCAAGTCATCGACGTGGAGCAGGTCGCGCACCTGCTTGCCGGAGCCGCCGTAGCCGATGTAGGAGAGTGGTCGCCCGAACCGGTGGCTGAGCAGCCACCAGGAGAAGACGCCCTGGTCGACCTTGCCCATCTGCCAAGGGCCGGCGACGACGCCGCAGCGGTTGGTCACCGCGCGCAGGCCGAAGGCATCGGCGTACTCCTCGATCAGGTGCTCGGCGGCGAGCTTGGTCGCGCCGTAGAGGGTGCGGGCCCCGGCCATCGGGAAGCCCTCCGAGATCCCCGCCGGCCCAGCGCCGGCAACGGGCTGCTCGGCGGCCAGCTCGAAGCGCGTCTCCGCTTCCTCCAACCCCAGCTCGAGCTGCGGCGCCACCGGGTAGACGCGGCTGGTCGAGAGGAAGACGAGGAAGGCATCCTCGGCTCGCGCCCGCTCGAGGCAGTTGAAAGCGCCGACGAGGTTCGTCTGCACCGAGTAAGAGGTATCGGCGGCGCTGGCCAGGACCGAGGGCTCGGCTGAGCACTCGACCATCGCCCCGAACTCGCCGGCGGCGGCCAGATCGGCAGGCTCGCGCACGTCGCCGTGGACGAACTCGACCCCGGCCCCGCGCAGCCGCGACAGGTTGAGCTCGGAGCCGCGCCGCATCAGGTTGTCGAGGGCGACGATCTGCCAATCAGGATGGCGCTCGGCGAGCGCCACCGCGAGGTTGCCGCCGACGAAGCCGGCGCCGCCTGTGATTAGAACCCGCACGCGGGCATGCGCTCGAAGTGCACGGCGGCAAAGATATACGTGGCCGCCCCTGGCTATATGTTGAGCGGCCGGTGGACGAGGCAGGCCCCGCGCCCGAGATGAGAACGCCTCCCTTCGGCGGCGCGGTGCGCTGGGCGGCGGGGCATCCGGTGGCTCTTGCCACGATCGCCTACGCCGCGGTGGCGCTGGCCGCGAGCGTGGCGGCGTTCGTAGCGCTCTTCTCCGGCTTTGCCTTTTACGACGATGAGGGCACTCTGCTGATTGCGGTGAGGGCGTTCGCCGACGGTCAGGCGCTCTACCGCGATATCTACGCCGCCTACGGTCCGTTTTTCTTCGACGTCTTCGGCGGCTTCTTCGCCCTCACCGGCATCGCCGTGACCAGCGACGCGAGCCGTTTGGTGGTCGGCGTCGTCTGGATTGCCACCAGCGTGCTGTTCGGGCTCGGCGCCCATCGTTTGACCGGGCGCCTGCTGCTGGGCGTCGCGGGAATGGTCGTCGCCTTCGCCGCGCTCGGAGTGCTTGCTGCCGAGCCGATGCACCCGCAGGTGATGATCGCCCCACTGCTCGCCGGCATCACCCTGCTCGTCGCCTCTGGGCCAACGAAGCGGGTTGCCTGGGCCGGGGCGGCGACCGGCGCGCTGCTCGGTGGCCTCGTCCTGACCAAGATCAACGTCGGCGGCTACGCAGTGATTGCCGCGATCGCCGCGGCGCTGCTGACCTGGGAGCCGTTGCGGCGGCGCCGCGGGCTGCGCGGGCTCACGGTCGCCGGGCTACTCGCTCTCCCCGTCGTCGTCATGTATCCCGACCTGACCGAGGACTGGGTGCGCCAGCTGGCAGCGTTGGAGGTCCTCAGCCTGACCGCCGTGGCGATTGCCGCTCACACCGTCCGCCCCGTGCCGGGCGAGTCCCCGGCGACGCTCCGTCGTTGGCTCCTGGCCGCGCTGGCGGGCGGCGTCGCGGCGCTGGTCGCGATTCTCGTCGTCCTGGTGTTGACCGGGCCGAGCGTCTCGCAGGCCTACGACGGCATCGTCACCCAGGGGTTGAAGCTGCGCAGCGTCTTCATGATCCCGCTCGACGCCCCGGCAGCGGCGATTGATTGGGGCATCGTCACCGTCGTCGTCGCTGGCCTCGTGGTCTGGCTGCGGCGGGCGGAGGCCGGACCGCCGACGATCTGGCCGGGCCTGCTCCGCGTCGTCGCTGGGGTCGCCACTTGGTTCACGGTTGCCGCGGTCGCGCCGCTCTCAATCGGTCCGTCCGGCAACTACATCGCCCTGCCGATGACGCTTGCCTGGGTCGCCGCCCTTGCCCCGGCCGGCGTCACCGAGCCTCCCTATCGTCGCTTCGCGCGCGTCTTCCTGCCGCTGCTCGCGGTTTGCCAGACGCTGCAGGCCTACCCGGTCGCCGGCAGCCAAGTCCGCATCGCCTCGGTCACCTTCGTCGCCCTCGGCGCGGTCTGCCTCGCCGACGGCCTCGGCCAGCTGCGCGCCTGGAGCGCATCGAGCGGCTGGGAGGCTCCCCGCTTCCAGGCGGTGAGCACGGCCGCAGCGCTGGCGATCACGGCCATCCTCGGCTACCACGCGATCCTCTCCCCGGCCGCGAACGGGCTGGTCGCCTATCGCAACAACCCGACGCTGCGCCTGCCCGGCGCCGAAATACTGCACATTCCCCAAACCCAGAACGAAGAATACGTTCGGCTCGTCGATCTCATCCACGAGCACCGCTGCACCGCCTTCATCGGCTTCCCCAACCTCGACAGCCTCTACCTCTGGTCGGGAGTCGAGCCGCCGAAGCCCAACCCCCCCGGCGCTTGGCCGATCGTGCTGCCGCTCGACCAGCAGCAGCGCGTGGTCGACCAGATGAAGGCCTCGCCCCGCCCCTGCGCGATACGCAACGACGGGCTCGCCGAGGGCGCCTGGCTGCACGGCACGCCACCCGACGAGAGCGACCCGCTGGTCGGCTACATCTTCAACGACTTCCGGACCGTGGAGAAGGTCGGCGACTTTCAGTTCATGGTCGCCAAGCGAGGCTCCTGAGCCGCGGCGGCACCATCGGCCGCGCGATCCGCAGGGCCGCGCGCAGGTCCGTGCGCATCAGCCACAGCCCGAGGCCGCTCCATACCGCTGTGACGAGGCCAAGCCGGCCGATCAGTCCCAGCCAGTCTTCCGGCAGGGGCGCGAGGTAGCCGAGGGCAGCTGCGAGTGCGCCGATCGCCAGGGCTCGTACCACCGGCGCGGCGGCGACTCTCATCTCGCGTTCGGTGTGCACCGTCAGCATCGCGGTGTTGACGGCGGCGCTCGCGGTGGTCGCGATGCCCACGCCGGCGGCCCCCAGGCCCGGCACGGCGGCGAGGCCGACGGCGCCCATCACGATCGCCGAGCCGACAACGGCGGCGATCGGGCCGCCGGGCCGGCCCTGGGAGAGGGCGAGCCCGACCATCGCCGGGATCGCACTGGCGCCGAGCAGCACGCCGGGGGAGCTGGTGAGCACGACGTCTACGGTCTCCAGCCAACGGTCGCCGAGCAGCACTTCGACCAAGGTGTGTGAGACGCCGGCAAGCAGGGCCAGGGGCAAGCTGGCGAGCGCGGCCGAGAGAGTGGCTGCCCGTGCCGCTCGCTGCGGCCGGTCCCCGGCTGAGCGCGAGAGCGCCGGGAAGGACACGCGCTGCACGGCCGAGGCCAGCGCCGCCGGGAAGGCGAAGAGCCTGGTGGCCATCGCGTAGAAGCCGGTCACCGACGTTCCCGCGATCGCCGTGACCAGGGTGACGAAGCCCAAGCCGCGGGCGAGGACCAGCACCTGCAGGGCGCTGGCACGGAGGCCGAAGTGGGCGAGGGCGCGCACCACGCCGAGGTCGAGCGAGAGACCCGCGCCGGGCCGGTGCAGGGTGCGGACGGTGAGCAGGCCGGCTGCCGCCGCCGCCGGCACCCCGCCGGCGAGGCTGTAGGCGCCGAGGCCGGCGAGGGCGCCGGCCAGAGCGAAGGCGTTGAAGGCGAGGGTCTCCGCCGTCTCAACGATGGCGACCCGGCCGAAGCGCAGGTGGCGCTCGAGCAGGACCATCGGCACCGCGCGCAGGGCGTAGAGCGGCACGGCGATAGCAGTGACGGCAATGACCCCGAGGGCGTCGCCGTGCACCCCGGCCGCCGGAAGGCCGGCGAGGGCGATGGCAGCGGTCAAGGCAAAGAAGGCGAGACCGGTGGCGAAGAGGAAGCCGCTGACGGCCCGCTGCTGGTGCTGCGAAGGGTCGTCGTCCTGGCGAATCAAGGCGGCGCTGAGGCCGGCCCCGCTGGTGACCTGGGCGACGGCCTGGATTGCCGCCGCCAAGGCGAAGAGCCCGTAGTCGGCCGGGGAGAGGAGGCGGGCGAGGACCAGGGTGACCCCGGCGGTGAGCAGCTGCAACAGCAGTGTGCGGCTGACCAGGATGCCGACGCCGCGGGCGGCGGTTACCGCGAGTGGCGCTCTGCTCTCGTCGGTCACGGCCGAATGCCTCGCCGGTCCGACTGGCTCGGTCAGGCCCGCGCCGGAGAGGCCCGGAACGAGGCCACGGTTTGCTTCAGTCCCTCGGCGAGGCCTGTGCGGGTCCGGAACCCGATCGCCTCCTCGGCCCTGGTCACGTCCAGGTAGCGGACCGGCTGGCCGTCCGGCCGCGAGGTATCCCACACGGTTTCGCCCCGAAAGCCGGTTGCCTCGGCGACCATCGCGGCGAGGTCGCGGATCTTCGTCTCGATCCCGGTGCCGACGTTGAAGGGCTCGGAGGAGTCGGCGTGCTCGGCGGCGAGCAGCAGGGCGCGGGCGGCGTCATCGACGTAGAGGAACTCCCGCGAGGGCTCGCCGGTTCCCCAGAGAACGACCTGCGGTCGGCCCTCGTCGGCGGCGACCACGTACTTGTGAACCATCGCCGCAATCACGTGGGAGTTCTCGAGGTCGAAGTTGTCGTCGGGGCCGTAGAGGTTGGCGATCACCGGCACGCAGGAGTCGAGGCCGTACTGGCGCCGATAGGAATCGGAGAGGACGATCAGCATCTTCTTGGCGAGGCCGTAGGGAGCGTTGGACTCCTCCGGGAAGCCGCTCCAGAGGTCGTCCTCCTTGAACGGGACCGGGGTGAACTTGGGGTAGGCGCAGACCGAGCAGGCGGCAACCAGCTTGCCCACCCCAAGTTCCCGGCAGGCCTCGAAGACGTTGAGCCCCATCGCCATGTTGTCGCGGACCAGCGGGCCCGGATTGCGCCGGTTGTAGCCGATGCCACCGACGTTGGCGGCCAGGTGCAGGACCACCTCGGCGCCGTCCAGGGCCTCCCGGCAGGCAGCAGGGTCAGTCAGGTCGCGCTCTGCCGAGCGCGGCACCTGTACCTCGGCCCCCAGCTCGCTCAGCATCCGCACCGTGGGCTTGCCCAGGAAGCCGGCACCGCCGGTCACCACGACTGGCTTGCCCTGCCAAAAGTCGCCGCTGGGCTCCCGCGCGCTCATCTCAGCTGACCTTGCCGGAGAGCTGGTCATCGAGTTCAGCAATATCGGCGTCGACCATCAGCTCGACCAGCTCGCGGAAGCGCACCTTCGGCTCCCAACCGAGCTTCTCGCGCGCCTTGCTGGGGTCGCCCAGCAGCGAGTCCACCTCGGCGGGGCGGAAGTAACGGGGGTCGATCTCGACGTGCTCGTCGGGGTCGAGGCCGGCATGGGCGAAGGCGACCTCGAGCGCCTCCCGCACCGAGTGCTTCTCGCCGGTTGCGACCACGTAGTCATCGGGCTCGTCGGCCTGCAGCATCAGCCACATCGCCTCAACGAAGTCGGGCGCGTAACCCCAATCGCGCTCGGCGTCGAGGTTGCCCATGTAGAGCTTGTCCTGGAGGCCGGCCTTGATCCGGGCCACGGCGCGGGTGATCTTGCGGGTGACGAAGGTCTCACCGCGGCGGGGGGACTCGTGGTTGAAGAGGATTCCGTTGACCGCGAACATCCCGTAGGCCTCGCGGTAGTTGATCGTTGCCCAGTAGGCCGCGACCTTGGCCACGGCGTAGGGGCTGCGGGGGTGGAAGGGGGTGCTCTCGTTCTGCGGCGGTGGCGAGGCGCCGAACATCTCCGAGGAGGAAGCCTGGTAGAAGCGGGTCTGCACCTCCGACTCGCGAATCGCCTCGAGTATGCGCAGGGTGCCGCCGCCGGTGACGTCGAAGGTGTACTCGGGGATGTCGAAGGAGACGCGGACGTGGCTCTGCGCCCCCAGGTGGTAGATCTCGTCCGGCTGCAGCTTGTAGATCAGGCGGGTGAGGGCGACCGGGTCGCTGAGGTCGCCGTAGTGGGAGAAGAGGCGCGCTCCCTGCTCGTGCGGGTCGCGGTAGAGGTGCTCGATGCGGCCGGTGTTGAAGCTCGAGGAACGGCGGATGATGCCGTGCACCTCGTAGTCCTTTTTGAGCAGTAGATCGGCCAGGTAGGAGCCGTCCTGTCCGGTCAGCCCCGTGATCAGGGCTCGCTTGTTCGTCTCGGCGGCCATCGCCAGGCTGATCCTTTCAGACTGCCTGGAAGAGACCGTTCAGCTGCAGCAGCTCACCGCTCGCCGGGTCGACGAACTCGGGCTCCAGATGCGTCGGCTTGAAGCCGTGCTCACGCATCAGCTCGATCATCTCGCCGGCCAGCAGCTGGCCCTCGTAGAGCGGCGTCAGCGACAGCTCCAGCTCGACCGCGCGGCAGCCCGCGAGGGCGCCCGTCCCGCCCTTGAGGACTTCGTGCTCGAAGCCCTGCGTGTCGACCTTCAGGTAGGCGTGCCGGTGCGAGCGGTCGAGCTCGGTCAACTCTTCATCCAGGCACACCACCTGGATCTCCTCGGAGCGCGCGTAGCGCGAGTCGCCGGCCGCGCGCTCGTGAGCCTCCTTCATTGCCAGCAGGGAGCTGCTGAAACCATCGTTGCCGGAGACGTTGATCGTCGCCGTCCCGGCTGCGCTGCCAGCGGCGCGATTGCGGCACTCCCAGGCTGCATCCCCGGCTGCGGCGGCGGCGAGTCGCTCGAACTGGCTGCGCACCGGCTCAAAGGAGACGATCGGCCCGCGGTAGCCTTCCTCGCGCAGGGCGGTGCCGTACTCACCTGCATGGGCGCCGACGTCGATCACCAGGTCGACGTCGGGGCGGGCCAGGATCGTGGCGCGCGCTCCCGCAAGGGTGTTGCGGTGCCTGCCGGCGTGGACGTCGAGCCGTCGCAGCAGGCGCTTGAGACTCATCTTCAGCTTTTCTGAGCTTCCGCCGGCCATCAAAAGCGATCCAGGGAGCGCTTGACGGTGCGCATCAATCGGGGGAAGAGCCGGGTGAGCCAGAAGGAGATGCGGTGTCGCTCGAGGACCGAGGGCATGAACCGCAGTCCCTTCGCCGCGGCCGCTGAGGCATCCCGGTAGCGCCCCTCGCTCAGCGCCTTCTCTATCTCTGCCGAAATCTCGTAGCGACCGGCCAGCGCCAGCGCCGCGCCGGCCTGCTGGAACATGCCGTGCTTGAGGTAGATCTGGTGCCGCTCGAGCACGATGTCGCGCAGCGGGGTGTCGCCGCTCTTGCTGCCGTCGAAGATCTCGAGCAGCGCCAGCGAGCGGTCGACGTAGCGGCCCTCGACGCCGGCTTGGAGCAGCCGGATCGAGTAGTCGAGGTCCATCTCCATCCGGCATGCCTCGTCGAGCTCGCCGACCCGCTCCAGCGCCCAGCGGGCGAACATCGTCCCGGGGGCGATCAAGCCGACGTTGTTGAAATCGAGCTCGGCGAGGCTGGCTTTGGGCGGCGGTCGCAGCACGTCGCGGTGGCCGCGGCGGTCGCGGTCGAGGTTGCCGTAGACCCAGCCGATCCCAGGGTTCTGCTGGAAGAGCGAGACCGCCTCGGCGACCGAGTCCGGATAGAGCACGTCGTCCGCGTTGAGCCAAACGATCAGCTCACCTTTTGACTGCTTGAAGAAAGCCTTGTTCATCGCGTCGCACTGGCCGCGGTCGGGCTCGGAGATCCAGTGGATCCGCTCGTGCTTGGCGAGGACGTCGAGGGTTCCGTTGGTCGAGCCGCCGTCGACGACGACGTGCTCGATCGGCGCATAGGACTGAGCCTCGACGCTCTCGATGCAGCGCACGAGCTTGTCGAGGGGTGGGTCGAAGGCCGCGGTGGCGATCGAGACCAGGGGGCGATCTGGGAGCTGCTGACTCACGCGCGTCGAATCCTTTCAGGCGCCGTGGCCGCTGTTGCGCAGGGCCAGTGCCCGGCCCAGGCTGAGCCGCTGCGCTGCGTCGGGAGGGAGCGCTCGAGGGGGCAGTTCCTTGCCGGCGCGCCAGCCCTCGATCCGGCCGCGGGCGCCGGCCAGCGTGCGCGAGCGCAGCAACTGGCCGGCGCAGATCGCGGCCTCCCTGGCCACTGCCTGCGCCGCCAGCGAGGGTCGCGCGGTGATGCCGTAGCGGCGCATCAGGTAGCCCCTGCTCCAGCCGGTCATCGCGTGCTTGCGGGCGCTGCCGGCGCCGAGCGTCAGCGAGTAGCCGTGAATGGCCCGGGCCTGCGGCGCCAGCGCGCATCGCCCGCCCTCAGCCCGCATCCGCAGCGCCAGGTCGACGTCCTCGTAGTAGAGGAAGATGCGCTCGTCGAAGCCGCCGACAGCGCTGAAGGCGTCACGGTCATAGAGCGCCGCGCCGCCGGTGGGCCCAAGCGGATCGGCGGCACCGTCCACGGCGTCGATCGGTGCCCCGCAGAGGTAGTCGAACGCCATCAGGGTCTGATCGATCACGACGCCCGCCGAGTCGATTCGGCTGGGATCGCGTTCGCTGAGTAGAACCGCGGCGACCAGCTCGGCCTCCTCGGTTCCGGCGAGCAGTTGCTCGATCAGCTGCGGTCCTGCCACCGCGTCGTCGTTGAGCAGGACGATCGGCCCCTCTCCGACCTCGCGGATGGCGCGGTTGAGGGCGGGCCCGAAGCCAAGGTTGCGTCCGAAGCCGACCCGCGTAACCTGCGGGAACCGCTCGGCAAGCATCGCCGCGCTGCCCTCGCCATCGCCGTTGTCGGCGACCACGACCTGCGTCGGCACCGTCTGCTGCTGCAGCGACTCGAGGCAGCGCCGCAGCTTCTCGCCGCCGCTCAGCGTCGGGATGTAAACGGTGGGCTCGGGGCCGTTCATCGTCCCCAGCTCGGCATCAGCGACCGGACCATGCCGCTCATCCTGCCCAAATCGTCGCGAACGAGTACCGCCGCCAGCGCCAGCCAAACGGCGCCGCTGGCGCCGAGGCCGAGCAGCAGGCCGACGAGGTCGTAGTGCAGCGGCAGCAGTTGCCCGGTGGCCGCGGCAATGCAGGTGATAGCGGCGATCTGGGCGACCCGGCGGGCGCCTCCCAAGACGATTCGGTGCGAGGTCGCCAGCAGGATCGCCGCCGCGACCGTCGCGCCCACGGACATTGCGATGCCGATCGCCGACTCATCGAACCCGCCGATCAACGCTGCCACGAGCGAGAAGCCGACGAGCAGCTCAACGGCGATCGCGGCGACGGGAACGTTTGGCTTGCCCTCGGCAAGGCAGAAGCTGTTGATCGGCGAGGCAACGCTCGCTCCCAGCAGCATCGCCAGCGAGCCCCAGAGCACGATGTCGGCGGTCGGCAGCCACTCGGGCCCGAGCACGATGTCGATCAGCGGCTGGATCGCGCCGGCGACGAGGGCCAAGGGCAGCCCGCAGACCAGCGCGATCTGTCCGAGCATGCGCGCGGTGCGCGCCGGCCGCTCCTCGCCGGACTGGCTCAGGGTCGGCAGCATCACCCGGGAGACCGCTGCGGCAAGCGCGGTGGGGAAGGAGAAGAGGCGCTTTGCCATTCCGTAGAAGCCCGCCATCGGCGCCCCGCCCAGGGCCCCGACGATCGTCACGTAGCCGAGGTCGCGGCCCAGGTAGAGCACGCCGAGCACGCTGACGCGGCTGCCGAAGCCGATCAGGTGCTTCACCCGCGCAAGGTCGAAGCGCGGCAGGCGCGCGGCTCCCGGGTAGGCCCAAGCAACCGCCGCACCGAGAACGGCGCCGATTGGGACGGCGCCGGCGAGGCTGAATACCCCGAGGCCGGCAAGCGCCGCGGCGAGGGCGAAGAGATTGAAGCCGACGGTGTCCGCTGCCTCTACCGCGGCCACCCGGCCGAAGTGCATCTGGCGATCGAGCATCGCCATCGGCACCGCCCTGGCCGCGTATATCGGCAGCGCGATCAGGGTGATCGCGATCACCTCGGCCACGTCGCTGGAGGCGCCGAGCGCGGGCAGGATCGCAAAGGCGGTGAGGAGCATCGCCAGGACGGCGGTCACGGTTACCGCCAGAAGGAAGCCGATGGTCGCGGCCTGAAGCTCCTTGGACGGGGTCTCCGACATCCGCACGAGGGCGGCGGGGAGGCCGAGCTCGGCAATGTTCTGGCCGACCAACTGGACCGAGAGCGCGATCGCGAAGAGGCCGTAGTCCGCTGGCGTCAGCAGGCGGGCGAGGACGATGGTGACGCCGGCCGTGAGCAGCTGAAAGCCCAGCGTCCTGGCGACCAGTACGGAGACGCCGCGCGCCGCCGATTGGCCGAGGGCGCTGCCGTCCGGCGGGGCCGCCGCCTCGAAGTTCTCGATCTGTGGATCGGGCTCTGCTATTGGAGCGGCGGGGGATTCGTCAGGCCGAAGACCTGGAGCAGGGGGCCGCCCGACTCGCGCGGCTGGATTTCGTAGATCGCCGTGGCGCCGAGGTGGGAGCCGATCAGGAATTCAGTCCCGCGCGGCACGTTGGCTGAGGCGTCCAGGTCGCGGCGGATCGCGTCCCACTCGAAGCCCGACTCTCCGAGCACCACGTGCACCATGCTGTGCTCCTCGTCCGGGTCGTGGTTGATCAGCACCAGGTCGAGGCGGTCGCCCTTGAAGATCCGCTGTTCGCTTTTATCGGGCAGGCCGACGATCGGCGCGATCTGGGCCGACCAGGTCCGCGGCGAGAGACCGCGGTAGGGCAGCCGGGCCGCGTAGAGCTGGCGCCGGAAGCCCGACTCGCTGGAGAGGATCTGCAGCACTGGCCGGGAGGCGGGGTCGCCACGGGTGATCACGAAGAGGTCGGGGCGCTTGCCCCCCCAGCTGCCGATCGAGAATTCGCGCGTCATCCCTTTCGGCGGTTCCGAAAGCGGGGCGAGGAAGCTGAGCGGCTTGCCGTCGGAGCGCCAGGTCGGGCTGACCGTGATCGCCAGGTTGCGGGATCGTTGCTCGAAGGAGAAGAGGGCCTCGGAGCGCCACGGGTACCACGAGCTGACGTCGAACTGGGAGCGTTGGGCGTTCTCGGGGATCGTCATCCTGGCGACCCGTTCGACTTCCGAGGGCGGGTCGCCGGGGACGTAGCTGAAGACGCTGATCCGGTGCCCGCGGCCGCGCACCCACTGGATCGGCTCGTTGTCGTTGGGGCGGTCGCTGTTGGTCATCAGCCCATCAGCGCCGGCGCTGCCTTGGGGCAGTGGCATCGAGGCGACCAGTGGGTACGGTTCGGGCAGCACCCGTTGGATGACGACGCCGGAAACCAGCAGCAGCGCGACGATCGCGACGCCGCCGAGGACCAGCCAGCGGCCCAGGCGCCGGTCCTTCTGGTCGGGCGGCTCGGCGCGGAGGGGTAAGTCCCCCTCTTTCACCGAGGCAGGCGCTTCCAGCGAGGCCATCCGTTCTCTCATGTGACGGATTCTGCCCCAAACCCGCCCCGTCAAACCGGGCGGGTCGGCTGGGTCTTCGGCGATTGCCCCGACAACCAGCAGCAGCGGGATCACCAGCAGCCAGTCGAGCTGCTGGGTCCAGAGGTTGGTGTAGACGCCGAAGATCGCCAGGTAGAGCAGGTAGCCGGCGATCATGCACCAGCGGAACGAACGCGTTCGCGTCGCCATCGCGAAGGCGCCAGCCGAGAAGAATCCGGTGGCGGCGACGCCGGGAATCAGTGCGATGAAGCCGCCATCTGCCCAGAGCGGCCCGGCGACCGTGCTGGTGACCCAGGGCGGCGTGATCGTCGCCGAGACGTCGGAGACGTTGCGGGCACTGTGGAAGATCGTGTCGAGGCCGATCGCGTCGAAGACGCCGCCGCCGAACGCTTCGCCGGTCGGGAAGTGGCCGATGACTCCCTGCAGGGCGAGGAAGTTCGTCGTGATCGCGAGGTAGATCGGCACCAGCGGCTGCAGGAAGAAGGGAACGCCGGGGAGGATTTCGCCGAAGAGTTCGGACTCGAACGGGTTGTAGGGGTTCTGCCGCGTGCGCAGATAGAAGCCGAAGACGACCGCGGCGAAGGCGAGCAGTCCGGCGCCGACGAACATCCAGCCCCGCGGCCTGCCCCAGTAGAGCCAGCGTGCCGCGACGGCGACGATCACCGGCAGCAGCACGCTGCCGCGCCCGGCCTGCAGAGCGAAGCCGGCCAGCGCGGTGAGCGCGAGCAGGAGCTCGAACCGGGACTCGCGGCTGAACAGGTTCTTCGGCCGCACGAGGCCGGCGATCGCGACCACCGTGAGGCCGTCGATGAGGACGATCGTCGGCCCGCCTTGGCTGAAGCGCAGTGTGCTGCCGCCGGGCGAGAGCAGTGGGATGCCGCCGATCTTGGCGAACTGGTGGACCAGCTCGATGCAGCCGATGACGAAGAGGACGATGAGGGCATTGCGGTAGGCGCGGCTCTGGGAGGTCGCTTTGACCGCGCTGGCGATTCGCGCCCGACCCAGCGTCAGTCCCTCGCCGATCAGCCCGCCGGCGATGAAGGCGACGGGCACGATCGCGACGACCCCGATCACCAGTGCGGACCAGTTCCGCTGCGAGCTCAGCAGGTGGTACTGGCTGAGCAGTGCGGCGAGGACCCAGATCGCGGTGAAGGCGACGAGGGGAGAGAGCAGCGAGCGGTTGAGCTCGACGATGCGCCTCATCTGTCCTGCGCCCCCAGGCGATATCCCCGGGCGTACCCACCCCGGGTCATCGCCAGCCAGACTCGCTCGCGCAGTCCGCGCGGCAGGGGTAGCCGGGCGAGGGCGCCAAGCAGCGGCGCCCCGGCTCGCACCGCTGACCAGATCAAGCCCCGGGGCTCCTGTACGCCCGCGTGGGGATGGTCCGGGCGCAGGCGGTTGTAGAGGGCGGCTGAGCGACCGACCGCGACCGAGCGGCGCAGCGATTGCGCCGGGGTGGTCGGGTGGTCGTGGAGGACGAGCAGCTCCGGGTGGTAGTCGAGCTCGAGCCCGGCGTCGGCGAGGCGGACGCCCAGCTCGGTGTCCTCGACCGCGGCGGTCGGGAAGCGCTCGTCGAAGCCGCCGACCCGCTCAAAGAGCGAGCGCTTGAGCGAGGCGTGCGAGCTGTAGAAGTAGCTCGAGCCGTCGACCGGGCCGGCATCGAGATCGCAGTAGTGGAACTGCGGCCCGCCGTTCTCGAGCCAGCGCATGAAGGGTGTCACCGGTGCTCGCGGTGTCCAAGTGATCCGTCCCAGCACTCCGTAAGCGGGTTCCGGCCGGACGGCGTGCAGGTCGAGGTGGGCGCGCACCAGGCTCTCGTCGGCGGGCTCGGTGTCGTCGCCGAGGAAGAGCAGGACCTCGCCGTTGGAGGCGGCGACGCCGGCGTTGCGGGCGGCGGCGGGCCCGCCCTCGGGCTGCTCGAGCAGACGGACCGACAGCGTCGCGCCGCCTTCGCGGGCGCGAACTCGGGCTGGCGTGCCGTCGCTCGAGCCGTTGTCCACCACGACTACTTCCACACCGGCGTCGTCCACCCGCTGCGCCTCGAGCGCGTCGAGCGTCCGCATCAGCGCATCGGCGCGGTCCTTGGTCGGTATGACGACGGTGAGGGAGTTCATCGGGCGCCGCCCGCTCTAAGGCGCCTGGAGAGCCTAAGTAGCGGCGCGGCGATTGGCATCGCCCGGCTGTGGTGGAGGCGAATGTAACGCTCCACCGAACGCAGTCGGATTGCCTGTTGCCGGCGGCGATCGATCTGGACGAAGGCCTCGGCGCCGGCGTGGCCGACCCGCGCCGATCCGGCGATCAGGTTGCGGTAGCCGCCATCGTGCAGGCGCTTGGCCAGATCGACGTCCTCGTACCAGAGGAAGAAGCCCTCGTCGAAGCCCGCCATCGCTTCCCAGGTCTCGCGGGTGACCATGAAACAGGCGCCTGAAGGTTGGCCCACCTCAACCACCTCGCCCGGTTCCGGACTCGGTTGCGGCCGCTCGCCAATGGAGCCGGCGAAGATCCGGGCCAGCATCGTGGCCGTTCCCGGCAGAGCCGCGTGGTAGCGGTCGGTATCGCTGCCGAAGACCGGCCCAATCATTCCGACCCGCGGCTCATCTGCTGCCACTGCCGCAAGCGCCGCCAGTGCATCGGGCTCGGCCAAGACGTCTGCGTTGCTAACGCAGACGAGATCGCCGGCCCCATCGTGTAGAGCCCGGTTGGCAGCCCGGCCGTAGCCGAGGTTCTCCCCGCTGAGCTCGAGTCGCACCCCCTCGGGACAGCCGTTGCGCAGCAGCTCGCGCTGCTCGGGCCGCGAGTCGTTGTCGATGATCGTCACGCTCACCTCGACCCCGTCGGAGGCCAGGTAGGCGCGCGCCGCAGCCAGCGCCGCCTCGGCCGTATTCCAGTTGACGATCGCGACGTCGATTGCAGGCGGGGGAGCGTGCGGGCTCATCGTCGGCGCGACGATAGCCTTCCGGCGACGTGCAAGACCTCAAAGGCCTGATCCTCTCCGGCGGGGCCGGGACGCGCCTGCGCCCGATCACCCACACCTCGGCGAAGCAACTGGTCCCAGTTGCCAACAAGCCCGTGCTCTTCTACGGCATCGAGGCGCTGGTCGATGCCGGCGTCACCGAGATCGGCATCATCATCGCCCCGGAGACCGGCGACGAGATCCGCGAGGCGGCCGGCGACGGTTCCGCCTTCGGCGCCGAGATCACCTACATCGTCCAGGACAAACCCGCCGGCCTCGCCCACGCGGTGCTGACCGCGGAGGAGTTCATCGGCGGCGCGCCCTTCGTCATGTACCTCGGCGACAACCTGCTTGCCGACGGCCTGCGCGGCCTCGTCTCGACCTTCCGCGCGGAGGAACCGGACGCGCTGATTCTGCTCACCCCGGTTGACGATCCCCAGTCCTACGGCGTCGCCGAGTTGGACGGGGAGCGGATCGTGCGCCTGGTTGAGAAGCCGAAAGACCCACCCTCGAACCTCGCCCTGGTCGGCGTCTACCTATTCGCCCCGCCGATCTTCGAGGCCGCCCGCGCGCTGGAGCCCTCCTGGCGCGGCGAGCTGGAGATCACCGAGGCGATCCAGAGCCTGATCGAAGAGGGCAAGACGGTGAAGTCCGAGGTCGTCAGCGGCTGGTGGAAGGACACCGGCCAGCTCGCCGACATGCTCGAGGCCAACCGGCTCGTGCTGGAGGAGATCGAGACCAGGATCGAGGGCGCGGTCGACGAGGCTTCCCGGGTCGAGGGCCGCGTCATCGTCGAGCCCGGTGCGGTGCTGGTGAACTCCGTCGTCCGCGGCCCGGCTGTGATCGCCGCCGGCGCTCGGATCGAGGACGCCTACATCGGTCCCTACACCTCGATCGGCGACGACGTCTGCGTGCGCCGCTCCGAAGTCGAGCACTCGATCATCCTCGCCGGCTCAGTGGTCGAGGACCTCGGCACCCGCATGGAGGCGAGCCTGCTCGGCCGCGAAGTCAAGCTTACCCGCAGCGACGGGATGCCGAAGACGCTGCGGATGCTGGTCGGCGACAAGTCCGAGATCAAGATCATCTGATTCCGGTGCAAGCTCGCGAAGCCAAGATCGTTGCTGACTAGATGAAGGTCCTCGTCACAGGCGCTGGCGGCATGCTCGGCCGCGACGTCGTGCTCGCCGCCGGCAACGCCGGCCACGACGTGATCGGTTTCGGCCACACCGAGCTCGACGTCACCGACCCGGGAGCGCTCGGCGCCAAGTTCGAGCTCGAGCGCCCCGACGTGGTGATCAACTGCGCCGCCTGGACCGACGTCGACGGCGCCGAGGAAGCCGAGGAGGCAGCGACCGCAGTCAACGGTGTCGCTGCCGGCAACGTCGCCTCTGCGGCCGCCGAAGTCGGCGCCAGCGTCGTCTACGTCTCCAGCGACTACGTCTTCGATGGCAGCAAGGGGGCGCCCTACGTCGAGACCGATCAGACCGCACCGCTCTCCGCCTACGGCCGCAGCAAGCTCGCTGGGGAGGAGGCCACCGCCGCCGCCAACAAGCGCCACTTCGTCGTCCGCTCCTCCTGGCTCTTCGGGATCAGCGGCTCCAACTTCGTCGAGACGATGCTGCGCCTCGCCACCACCCAGAACGAGGTGCTGGTCGTGCGCGATCAGGTCGGCTCGCCCACCTACACCTGGCATCTCGCCTACGGAATCGTCCGCTTGATCGAGGGGATCGAGTTCGGCATCCACCACATGGCCGCCGGCGGCGCCTGTTCCTGGTACGACTTCGCCCGCGAGATCTTCGACCAGGCCAAAGTCGAGTGCCGGGTCCTCTCCGCCACCACGGACATGCTCGGACGCCCAGCCCCACGCCCCGCCTACTCGGCCCTCGCCAGCCAGCGCGAACACGCGATTGAGCTGCCGTCCTGGCGTGACGGCCTCTCCGCCTACCTCTCTCAACGCTCGGCCGAGCAGGAGGCCGCGGCATGAAGCTGCTCGTCACCGGCGCCGCCGGCTTCATCGGCTCCACCTACGTGCGCCTCGCCGGCGCCGAGCACGAGATCCGCGTGCTCGACAAGCTCACCTACGCCGGCCGCCGCGAGAACCTGCCCGACGGCACCGACCTCGTCGTCGGCGCGATCGAGGACCCCAAGGTCGTGCGCGAGGCGATGGAGGGCTGCGACGCGGTCGTCAACTTCGCCGCCGAGTCGCACGTCGACCGCTCGATCGACGACCAGGACGCCTTCGCCCGCACCCACGTGATCGGCACCGGCACCCTGCTCGACGCCGCCCGCGAGCTCGGCGTCGCCCGCTACCTGCAGGTCTCCACCGACGAGGTCTACGGCTCGATCGAGGAGGGCTCCTTCACCGAGACCTCACCGCTCGACCCCTCCTCGCCGTACTCGGCGACCAAGACCGCCGGCGACCTGCTGGTCACCGCCCACGTCCACACCTACGGCATCGACGCCTCGATCGTGCGCGGCTCCAACAACTACGGCCCCCGCCAGTACCCCGAGAAGCTGATTCCGCTGATCACGCTCAACGCCCTGCACGGTGACTCGCTGCCGGTCTACGGCGATGGCAAGCAGGTCCGCAACTGGCTCTACGTCGAGGACTTCTGCCGCGGAATCCACACGGTGCTGACCAAGGGCAAAGCCGGCGAGGCCTACAACGTCGGCGGCCCCGACGAGTGCGAGAACCTCGAGGTGATCAAGCGCGTTATCGAGCTGACCGGCAAAGACGAGTCGCTGATCGAGTACGTCGCCGACCGCCCGGGCCACGACCGCCGCTACTCGCTCTCCTCCGCCAAGCTCAAGGAGCAACTGGGCTGGGAGGCCCAGGTTCACTTTGCCGAGGGGCTGGAGAAGACCGTCGCCTGGTACCGCGACAACGAGGACTGGTGGGGCCCGATCCGCTCCGGCGAGTACCGCGAGTACTACGAAAAGCAGTACGGCAGGGCCTTGGGCTGATGCTCGAGCGCCTGCCGACCAAGCTCGAGGGGGTCGTCCTGCTCGGACCGACCGTCCACGGCGACGAGCGCGGTTTCATGGTCGAGACCTACCGCCGCGACCTCTGGGCCGAGCACGGGGTCGAGGTCGAGTTCGTCCAGCACAACCACTCGCGCTCCTCCAAAGGCACCCTGCGCGGCCTCCACTTCCAGACCGAGCCTGGCCAGGCGAAGCTGGTTCGTTGCCCGCGCGGCAGGATCTTCGACGTCGCCGTCGACCTGCGCCGCGACTCGCCCACCTACGGCCAGTGGGAGGGGCACTTCCTCGATGACGAGGCCCACCGCCAGCTCTTCGTCCCGGTCGGCTTCGGCCACGGCTTCGCCGTGCTCAGCGACGTCGCCGACGTCACCTACCTCTGCTCCAGCACCTACGACGCCACGACCGAGTCCGGCATCGCCTGGGACGACTCCGGCGTTGGGGTCGAGTGGCCGGTTGAGGATCCGCTCCTCTCCGAGCGCGACAAGACAGCGCCGACACTCGCCGAGGTCGGCGAGACGCTGCCCTTCTGACAGCGCACATTTCGTCACGCTTTCGCTCGCCGCCCGCGCCGATCGGCGCACCACGGTTGCGGCCGCGCCCTGCACGATCACTGCCATGAACCAAGCAATCGCCATAGACATGTCCGCCACATGGCCTAGTGTCTCCCACATGTCCAAGATGATCCAGATCCGCAATGTCCCCGACGACGTCCATAGGACGCTCAAGGTGCGCGCTGCCGAAGAGGGGATCTCCCTCTCCGACTACATAAAGCGCGACCTCGAAGAGCTTTCCAAGCAGCTGACGATCGCGGAGATCTTTACTCGCGCTCGAGCGCGCGGCCCCTCCGGGATCACCACCGAGGAGATCGTCGCGGGCATTCGAGCATCACGCGGCGAGTAGCGGACCGTGCCCGTCATCGACGCGTCGGTCGTCGTCAGCGTGCTGGCCGACGCCGAGCACGCCCCCTGGGCCGAGGCCCAGCTCTCGACCCGTGGTGCCGACCGATCCCTTTGGGTCCCTCACCTGATCGATGCGGAGGTCGGCCAGGGGCTACGCCGCGAAGTTGCGGCTGGCCGGTTGGATGAGGACAGGGCCGACGCGGCGCTGCTGGATCTCATGCGCATGCCGTTTCGCCGCATCGACCAGGTCGGTCTGATCCCCCGCGCCTGGGAGCTGCGTCACAACTTCAGCTTCTACGACGGTCTCTATGTCGCCCTCGCCGAGGGCTTGGACGTGCCCCTGGTCACGCTTGACCGCCGCCTTGCCAGGGCCGTCGATGACGCCACCCAAGTGGTTGTGCTCACCGCGAGCTAGCGACCGCGCGTCGCGGTGATGCCGAGGCTGACGGCGAGCTTGGCGCCGATTCCGGCGTAGACCGCCGCGTTGAGCAGCGGGTTGTGCTCGGTGGCGTCGAAGCGGCGGTAGAAGCGGCCCATGCCGCGGTGGAAGGCGATCTCCTGTTTCGGCGCCCGCCGCTTGCCGCTGGAACCGCCCTTGACGTGCAGCGCCACTCCCGACGGCTCGTAGAAGACCTTCCAACCGGCCCGCCAGAAGCGCCGGCACCAATCGAGGTCCTCCATGTAGAGCCAGTAGCCCTCGTCGAGCAGGCCGACTTCGCGCACCGCCTCGGCGCGGCAGAGCATGAAGGCACCGTTGACGGCATCGACCTCACCGGGATCGTCATCCCCCAGGTGCGTGGCGCGGTACTGGCTCAGCGACTCACCGGCGCCGTCCCCCCGCCCGATCCCGGTGAAATGGGCGAGGGCGCTGAGCGGGGTGGGGAAGGAGCGCTTGCAGGCGTGGTCCAGCTCGCCGGACTCGGTCACCAGCTTGCAACCGACCATGCCGATCCGCTCGTCCGAGTAAAGCCGCTCCAGCCCGGCATCCAGGGTGCCGGCGTAGACCTCGGTATCGGGATTGAGCAGCAGCACCGCTCCGGCCTCGTCCTCGCGCAGGACGACGTTGTTGGCGGCCGAGAAGCCGATGTTGTCGCGGCGCAGCAGGCGCACCTCGGGAAACTCCCGCTCGACCATGTCCGGGGTTGAGTCGGGGCTGCCGCTGTCGACCACGGTCACCCGCATCTCTCCCTTCGCCGGGTGCTCGCGCAGCGAGTTCAGGCAGCGCCGCAGCAGCGCTTCGGCGCCGTGGCTGACGATGACGATCTCGAGGTCCAAATCCGTTCCGCTGTTCCTTTGCCCTGCGATACGCGGCTAGCGCACAGCGCAGGCTAGTAGGCGCCTTCGCCGCGGACGATTGCCCGCGGCGTGCGCAAGAGGATCGCCAGATCGCCGGCGACCGAGAGGTTGTCGAGATAGTCGCGCTCCATCGCCAGGCGCTCCTCAAAGGTGAGGTCGCCGCGTCCGTAGACCTGCATCGGGCCGGTCAGGCCGGGCTTGATCGCGAGGCGGGCGCGCTGGCGCTCGTCGTAGAGCGCGACCACCGCCTCCTCCTCGGGCCGCGGCCCGACCAGCGACATATCGCCGCGCAGCACGTTGATCAGCTGCGGCAGCTCGTCGAGGCTGGTTCGCCGCAGCAGCTTTCCGACGCGGGTGATGCGCGGGTCGTCGACGATCTTGAAGGCGGGCTCGTCGAGCTTCTCGAGGTCGACCAGTTCGGCGAGTCGCTCCTCCGCGTCGGTGACCATGGTGCGGAACTTCAGCATCGTGAACGGCACACCGTCCTTGCCGGCTCGTTTCTGGCGGAAGAAGACCGGGGCGCCCGAGTCGACCACGATCAGCAGTGCGATCGCGACCAGCAGTGGCGAGAGCACAGTCAGCATCAGGCCCGAGACGAAGACGTCGAGGCTGCGCTTCAGCGCCAGGGTAGAGCGCGGCGGGTCGGAGAAACGGAAGTCGAGCACCGGCAGCTCGGCGAGTCGGTTGAGCTCGATCCCGGGCCCCAGTAGGCCGTAATGCTTGGGCAGGAAGGTGAGGCCGAGGCCCACCGCCTTGCACTCCTCGATCAGGTGCTCGACGTCGCGCTCGCCGATCTCCTGCTCGGCGACGACGACGCGCTCGACGTCGTGTTCACGGGCGACCCGTGAGATCTCTCCGATCGAGCCCAGCCTTGGCAGCGTGGCTCGGCGGTCCTTGTCGCGTGGGTCGGAGAGATAGCCGACCAGTTGCAGCCGCGCCTCGGGATGGGTAGCGATGCGCCGCGCGACCACGTCCGCCATCGCGGCTGGCCCAATCACGAGTCCCGTGGCGACCCCGGTCAGGCGCTGCCAGACGAAACGGAGGACGGCCCGTGAGACGAAGCAGGCGAGCACGGCGCCGATGCCGACGATGATCGCGCTCTTGGCCGAGAGCGCCCCTCCTGGGCTGAGCCAGAGCAGGCCGTCGAGGACGATCGTGCCCAGCGCGCTCGCCGAGATCAGCGAGGGCAGCTCGTCCAGCGTGCTGTGGCGGATGCGGCGGTGGTCGTTGTCGTAGAGGCCGTGCAGCTTGATCACCAGCAGCCAGGCTGGGGTGAAGAGGACGGCCCAGAAGAGCTTGGCAACGTCGGTGGTGGACGTCACCGAGGTGGCTGCACAGAGCGCCGCGAAGATCGCCACCCAGTCGCCGACCGCGAGCAGGCGGCGCAGCATCGCCCCCCGCCGGCGCGAGCCGCTGGGACCAGTCAGGCCAAGGCGGTTTGCCATCTCGGTTGGAGCGGCGGGAGTCGCCTCTCGGGCGGGCGCGGAGGCGGTCCTGGTGCTGGTTCCCGTTGTCTTGGCGCTCATCAGCAGGTCCATTCTCCGCGCAGACAGCGAGACTGCGGGTTGAGTTCGCGCGCCTTTTCGATGTCGGCCTCCGCCGCCGTCTCTTCGCCGGCCGCGTGCTCCACCCGTGAGCGTAGGTAGTACCACTGCCAGTTGTGGTCCTCGCGATCGATTGCCTGTCCGAAGCGCTCGATCGCCGTCGGGTAATCGCCTTGACCCTCAGCCAGCAGGCCCAGCTGGACATAGGGGGAGGCGGCGAAGGGCTCGATTGAGCGAGCCGTGTCGGCATGGTCAACCGCGGCACCGAAGTCTTGCCGCGCCGCCGCGGCTTGACTGGACTCGATCTCCCGCTCCACGAGCAATGGCCCGACCAGGGCGATCGCGGAGATCCAGGCCCCAACTACCACTGCGACGGTAAAACCAAAGCGACGGTCCTCCATCTTTTTGTTCGGCTCGCGGCGTGGGTCGGCGGCGATCTGACCGCAGCGAGCCGCGACGACGACGCCGGCAGCGAGGAAGAAGAACGCGCCCAGCGCCGGAATTTCCCAGAACCAGTCGAAGGCGGCGCTGATGGCGAAGGCGAGCATCGCGGCGAGCAGGGCTGCGTAGCGTTCGCGCTGCGGTCCGGCTGCATTGCGCCAGGCGCCAAGGCCGCACCAGAGCAGCCAGCCGACCGTGACGATGACCAGTAGCCCACCGACCGCGCCGAGCTCGGCAAACGCCTCGAGATAGAGCGAGTGGGCGTCGTGGGTCGGCTTGGCGATCGTCCGCAACTTCTCCCATGAGAACTGGTAGGTCCCGGCGCCGTGACCGAGAATCGGCTTTTCGCCGAAGGCTTCGATCGCCGCGTCATAAAAATCGTGGCGCCCGGCACCCCCGAGGTCGGTGAAGTGGGCCTGGGGGTTGCTCGGGAACTGGATGTCGGGGCTGGAGAACTGGTCCCAGGCCCGCCCGCCGACCGCGATCATCGCGACGATCGCCAGCAGGGCTCCGCCCAGCGCGATGCCTTTCAGCACCCTTGGGTTGCGGGAAGCCGCCACGGCGCGCCCGCTGAGCGCGCCCTCACGACGCTCCTCCCAGCGCAATGCGGTGACAAGCAGCAGGGTGAGGCCGATACCGGCCAGGAGGATCAGCGTTACCGTCACCCCCTGTGCTCGCGCCGTTGCTTCGCCGAGGTTGAGGGCGAGCTCTTCGCGCGCTTGCACCGCCAGCACCGCCGGCAGCGCACCGAGGATCCCGGCGGCGAGCGTGGCGAGCAGCCAGAGCCGGTCGCGGGATAGGGCAATCAAGCAGGCGCAGGCGACTACCGCTGCGAGCAGGCCGCCGCGTGAGTAAGTGAGGTAGAGGGCAAGCAGCGAGATCGGGATCGCGGCAGTCGAGAACCAGCGCAGCGCCGAGGACGTCGCGCGGCGGCTGCCCCAGAGCAGCAGGGTGATGCCGATGCCGAGCAGCGCCCCGTTCGCGTTCCAGTAGCCGAGCGGGTAATTGAGGCGCGGACCGGCCCCAAGCGAGCTGCCGACGTAGAGTACGTGCGGCAGCAGCCTGCTCGTGATGCCCAGTATCGCGATCAGCGCCGCGACAATTACCAGGCCTTCAGCGAAACGTTGGCGCCTTTCGTCGGTTTGGGCGATTAGGACTGCGGCAAGGAAGAAACCGAGGTAGACGGCAACGCGGTCTGCCTCGATCACGCTGAGCTCAACCGAACCCGACCAGAGGGATGAGATTGCACACAGAAGCGACAGACAGACGATCAGTCCGCCTGCCCAGTAAAGCGGTCGCTCCAGCTTCACGGACGAGCCTGCGCCAAAGACGAGCAGGGCAACTACGACCAGCCACACCGCAAGGCCGGCTATGTGACGATCGCTCACGTCGAAGCCGCCGCCAGCCAGGGCGAGTCCGCCGATCAGGACGATCGGCGCAAGCAACGCCGCCGTTTGGTCTAACCTTGCGCGCCATGACTTTTGGGAAGCGCCATCACCTCGCCCCAAATCTGGGGCGCCACGTCTCCTTGCTGGTGTCAGTGATTGCTCTGGCATTGGCTTTCTTTGCGGTGCCCGCTCAGGCGGCGGAATGTACGAGTTCGAGCTGCGTGCAGTACACCGACGCGGTCCCTAAGCCCGAAGGCCAAAACACGTCCTCGCACGACAACCCGAAAACCCCGGCAAAGGCCTCAAAGACCGGTGACGGTGGCGGAACTGCGCCATCTCAAGGCGACGGTCAGGGCTCGACGGGGAATGAAGATTCTGGCGAAGGCGATTCATCTTCGAAGGAAGGCGCTGGGGTGGTCGCGGGTAACGACGGTGACAAGCCGCAGGGTAAACCAGCCGGCAGCGCCAACTCCGGGGCCAAGAACGCGGCGCATTCGGGTGGCCAGAACGCATCCGGTGTCCCGACCTCAAACTCGAGCGACGACAGCAGCTCCTCGCCGCTGGTTCCGATCTTGATCGCGATCGCGGTTCTCGCCGCGATCTCTGTCGCCGCGGTGATGATCCGCCAGCGCCGCCAGCGCCGTGGGCCGACCACAACGGCTTCCCCCGAGGCAAACTGATCGTGGCTCAGGAGCGGAAGCGCCCGTTTGGGCAGGCTCGTGCATGGATTGCGGCGATCGCGGTTTCCCTCGTTGCCCTGGCGGCGACGGCGCCGGCCGCGCTCGCCCTACCGGGTGATTTCTGGGGCGTATCTCCACAGAACCCGCCGAGCACCGAACAGTTCCAGCGCCTAAAGGCGGGCGGGGTCGACAGCGTGCGCATCCCGATTTCCTGGGGTGGCGCACAGCCGTTGAGCGGTGCGGAAACGAACTTCGGCGCCTCCGACCAGCTCATCGCTGGCGCGGCCGCGGCTGGCCTCAACGTGCTGCCGTTCGTCTACGACGCGCCCGCATGGGCCGTGGTGCCGGCGCGGGTGCCTGGCCCCGGCAACGCCAAGGCGCCGAAGACCCTCCCGGTCAAGACCGGCGCCCAGCGCACGGCGTGGGCCAACTTCCTCAAGCTGGTCGTCGCCCGTTACGGGCCCGGCGGCAGTTTTTGGGTTGCCAACCCGGCACTGCCCGAAAGTCCGATCCGCACTTGGCAGATCTGGAACGAGGAGAACTTCAAGTACTTCGTCGTGCGGCCCAGCCCGTCCGACTACGGCAAGCTGATCAACGTCTCCTACACGGCAATCAAAAGCGTCGATCCCGCCGCCAAGCTGATTCTCGGCGGCATGTTCGCGCAGCCGCGCGAGGCCCAGTTCAAAAGCAAGCCGGCGCAGGCCTACTTTGCCACCGATTTCCTCGAAGGCGTCTACAAAACGACGCCGGGGGTGAAGAGCAAGTTCAGCGGTGTCGCCCTGCATCCCTACACGGCCAATTACCAGCAGCTGACCCCGGACATCGAAGCCTTCCGGCTCGTGCTCAAGCAGAACCACGATGCCGGCAAGAAGCTCTGGATCACGGAGATCGGCTGGAGCTCGGAACCGCCTGATCCGGTCCACAACTCGTTCGCCAAAGGCCCCAAGGGCCAGGCAGCCCAGCTGAAGGGGGCCTTCAACCTCTTCAAAGCCAAAGCGGCGAAATGGAAGCTGCAGCGGATCTACTGGTTCTCGGTCGATGACCAACCCGGTCTCTGCAATTTCTGCGGCGGCTCGGGCCTCTTTGGCGACGGTTTCGTACCGAAGAAGTCCTGGTTCGCTTACGTGAAGTTTGCCGGCGGCCGTCCCTGATTCACCCTCCCAAGCGTCGACGGGACTCAAAACAGACATATAGACGGCTTTGCGTCCCGTCGACCCCCAGGCCGCCCGATCTAGCCGCCGCGTAAGATCGGTGGGTTGGCCGCCGATGTAAAACAGAGCGCGGGATCTGATCCCCTAGCGCCCTTCAGCGCCCCCGTCAGGTGCTGGTTCGAGGCATCCTTCGAGGGGCCGACGCCGGCGCAGGCGGGCGGCTGGGAGGCGATCTCCAGCGGCGCCAACACGCTGATCTGCGCTCCCACCGGCTCGGGTAAGACGCTCGCCAGCTTCCTTTGGGGCATCGACAAGCTCTCGCGTGAGGCCGAGCGGGGCAACGGCGTCCGCCTCGTCTACGTCTCGCCGCTGAAGGCGCTCTCCTACGACATCGAGCGCAACCTGCGCGCCCCTTTGCGTGGCATCGGCGCCGACATCTCGGTTGGCCTTCGCACCGGCGATACGCCGCAGAAAGAGCGGCGGGCGATGCAGAAAACGCCACCCGACATCCTGATCACCACCCCCGAGTCGCTCTACCTGATGCTCTCCTCGGCCGTGCGCGAGATCTTCTTCAGCACCGAGGCGGTGATCGTCGACGAGATCCACGCCGTGGCGCAATCCAAGCGCGGGTCGCACCTGGCGCTGAGCTTGGAGAGGCTCGAACACCTGGTCAGGACGTCGGGGGAGGGGTCGGCGGAGCAACAGCGGGGAGGCTCCGGCGACCCCTCCCCCGACGTCCTCCAGCGCATCGGTCTCTCGGCGACGCAGCGACCGCTCGAGCGGATCGCCCAGTTCCTGGTGGGTCCGAAACGCGAGTGCAAGATCGTCGATGCGGGTGTCGCGAAGGAGCTTGACCTTGAGATCGTGGTGCCGGTTGAGGACATGGCGGAACCGGGAGCTCCTGCCTTCCCAAACGAAGACGGCAACCCAACGGATGGTGAGCCGCTTGCCCACGTCCGCTCGATCTGGCCCGCGATCTACCCCGAGCTGCTGAAGCTGGTCCAGGAGCACACCTCGACGATCATCTTCGTCAACAACCGCCGCGCCTCAGAGCGTCTGGCCAAGCGCTTGAACGAGCTCGCCAACGGGGAAAGCGAGTACGAGCTGCCGGCCACCGAGCATGCGGGGACGAATGCGCTTGGGGCGGATGGGTCGGGTCCGTCGGGAACTCCCGGCGAAAGCCGGCCCGACGGACCCGACCCATCCGCCCCCGTCGAGATCGCCCGCGCCCACCACGGCTCGCTCTCCCACGAGGAGCGCACCGTGGTCGAGGAGCTACTGAAGTCAGGTCAGCTCCCGTGCCTGGTCGCGACCTCATCCCTCGAGCTGGGGATCGACATGGGCGCGGTGGATCTGGTGATCCAGGTCGAGTCGCCGAAGTCGGTCAGCCGCGGCCTGCAACGCGTGGGCCGGGCCGGGCACTCGCTGGGGGAGGTGTCCCGGGGGCGGATCTTCCCCAAGTTCCGCGCCGACTTGCTGGAGTGCGCGGTCGTCGCCCGTCGCATGCGCGAAGGCGCGATCGAGGAGACGGTGATCCCGCAGAACCCGCTCGATGTGCTCGCCCAGCAGCTGGTCGCGATGGCCGCCCTCGATGAGTGGGAGATCGACGAGGTCGAGCGGCTGGTCACCGCCTCGCAGCCGTTTAACGAACTCTCCCGCGAGCAGCTGGAGAACGTGCTCGACATGCTCGACGGTCGCTATCCATCCGACCGCTTCGCCGAGCTGCGCCCCCGCATCGTCTGGGACCGCGCTGAGGGCACCATGCACGGCCGCAAAGGCGCCCGCTCACTGGTCGTCACCAACGCCGGCACGATCCCCGACCGCGGCCTCTACGGTGTGCACCTCCCGGACGGCCGCCGCGTCGGCGAGCTCGACGAGGAGATGGTCTACGAGGCGCGCCCCGGGCAGACCTTCCTGCTCGGCGCCACCACCTGGCGGATCGAGGACATCACCCGCGATCGCGTCATCGTCACCCCGGCCCCGGGGGTACCCGGCGCCGTGCCCTTCTGGAAGGGCGACGGGATCGGGCGCCCAGCTGAGCTCGGCAAGGCAATCGGCGCCTTCGCCCGCGAGGCGGTCTCGCGTAAACCGGAGGAACTGGCCGCCGAGTACGACCTCGACCGCCGCGCCGCCGAGAACCTCGTCGCCTACCTGCGTGAGCAGCAGACCGCGACCCGGGTCGTCCCCTCCGATGAGACGATCGTGGTCGAGCGCTTCCGCGACGAGATCGGCGACTGGCGACTCTGCATCCTCTCGCCCTACGGCGGCCGCGTTCACGCCGCCTGGGGTCTGGCGCTCGCCGCCAAGATCCGCGCCGAGCGCGATCTCGAGGCAGACGCGATCTGGTCTGACGATGGCATCGTCATCCACCTCCCCGACGCCGACGAGCCGCCGCCCGCCGACCTCGTCCTGATCGAGCCCGATGAGGTCGAAGAGCTGGTCGTCAGCGAGCTCGCCGGCTCGGCCCTCTTCGGCTCCCACTTCCGCGAGAACGCCGCTCGTTCGCTGCTCCTGCCGCGCGCCTACCCGGGCAAGCGAACACCGCTCTGGCAACAGCGGCTGAAGTCGCAGAGCTTGCTCGAGGTTGCCCGTGACTTCCCCCGTTTCCCGGTCGTCCTGGAGACCTATCGCGAGGTGTTGCGCGACGTGCTCGACTTGCCCTCGCTGGGGGAACTGCTGCGCGACCTGCACTCGCGCAAGCTCAGCCTGGTCGAGGTCGAGACGGCAACCGCGTCGCCCTTCGCCTCCTCGCTGCTCTTCGACTACGTCGCTACCTACATGTATGAGGGCGACACGCCGAACGCCGAGCGGCGGGCGGCGGCGCTGGCCCTCGACCGCGACCTGCTGCGCGAGCTTCTCGGCCAGGAGGAGCTGCGCGAACTGATCGACCCCGAGGCGCTGGAAGACGTCGAGGCGCAGCTCCAGCACCGCACCGAGGCCGGCCAGGCCGGCGATCGCGACGCCCTGCAGCAGGTGCTGCGCAACCTCGGTGACCTCACTGCGGCCGAGTGCGAGGAGCGGGTCAGCGAGGGCTACTCGGCGGCCTCGATGCTGGAGAAACTGGTCGACGAGCGCCGCGCAGCGCTGGTGCGGATAAACGGCGAGCAGCGCTACGTCGCCGCCGAGGACGCTGGCCTCTTCCGCGATGCCCTCGGCGTACCGCCACCAGCGGGCCTGCCTGAGAGCTTCCTCGAGCAGTCCCCCGATCCGCTGATCGCCCTGGTGCGCCGCTACGCACGCACGCACGGGCCGTTTCCGACGGTCCAGTTCGCTTCCCGTTACGGGATCGATCCGACACCCGCGCTGCGTGAGCTGGAGCGATCAGGCACCCTCGTCCGCGGTGAGCTGCTGCCCGGCGGCGTCGAACGCGAGTGGTGCGACGCCGACGTGCTGCGCCGCGTGCGCCGCGCCAGCCTCGCTCACCTGCGCCGCGAAGTCGAGCCTGCCGGGCGCGATCGCTTCGCCCGCTTCCTGCCGAGCTGGCAGAACGTCGACGCTCACCGCGCCGCCGGCGCCGGCCCGGATCGCCTGCGCGAGGCGTTGGTGCCGTTGCAGGGGGTCGCGCTCACCCCGAAGGTTTGGGAGGCGGACGTGCTGCCGCGCCGGCTCGGCGCCTACTCGCCCACCTGGCTCGACGAACTCTGCACCAGCGGCGAGATCGTCTGGATCGGGGCCGGTGCCCGCGGCCGCAGCGATGGCCGCGTCGCCCTCTACTTCCGCGACGACGTCCGCCTCGCCGGGCCGCCGCCGGCCAACCTCAAGCTGGAAAAACCCGAGGGGGAGGTTCACGAGGCGATCCGCGAGCGCCTCGCCGCCGGGCCCGACTTCTGGCTCGACCTGCTCGCCGACCTCGACCACCCGCCGGAGGAGCTGCACAGCGCGCTCTGGGACCTCGCCTGGGCTGGGGAGGTGACAAACGACGCCTTCTCGCCCCTGCGGGCGCCGCGCCGCCGCGCCACTGCACCCCCCGAGCCACGCGGCCGCCGCTTTGCCCGTCGCCGCGCCGCCGGCGCAGCGGTGCAGGGTCGCTGGTCGCTGACCGCGCCGCTTTTCGAGAACGCGCCTGCGGCGGGGCCGCGGCTGCGGGCCCAGGCCGAGCTGATGCTCGAGCGCTACGGCATCGTCACCCGCGAGACCGTCCTCGCCGAGGGCGTTCCCGGCGGCTTCTCCAGCCTCTACGCCGAGCTCGGCAACCTGGAGCTGCTCGGCACCGCCCGCCGCGGCTACTTCGTCGAGGGCCTCGGCGGCGCCCAGTTCGCCCTGCCCGGCGCGGTCGAGCGCCTGCGCTCGCTTCCTTACGAGGACGGTTCCTTCCAGCTCCTCGCCGCTACCGATCCAGCCAATCCCTACGGGGCCTCGCTGCCCTGGCCCAAGCCGGCGACCGGTCGCCGTCCCGCCCGTACCCCGGGCGCCCACGTGCTGATGCGCGACGGCTCTCCGCTGATCTATATCGAGCGCGGTGGCCGCGGCATCGTCCGCCTGATCGAGCTGAGTGAAGACCAGCTGGCCGCCGCCGTACGGGCCCTGGCCAAAGAGGTAGCCGCCGGCCGCCTGCCCAAGCTGGCCCTGGAGAAGCTCGACGGCGACCCCGTGATCGGCTCTGGCCAGGAGGACGTTCTGCTCGAGGCCGGCTTCAGCCGTGGTCCCCGCAAGCTCACCCTCGCGGCCCGCTAGCGGACCTGGTGCAACGTCTTCTCCGTGCATCGCGCGGGAAAAACGCTGCACCAGGGATAATCAAGGCGATGGCAGATCGTGAGGAGGGGTTGGGGCCGGTTGCGCTGCTGCGCAGCGTGCCGCTCTTCGCCGATCTCGAGGAAGCGGAGCTGGAGCGCTTCTCGCGCGTCGCGGTCGCCCGTTCGTTCCCGGCGGGCACCCGGGTCTTCCACGAGGGCGACCACTCGGACGCTTGCTACATCGTCCGCGACGGCAGCTTCCGCGTCACCCGCGAGCACTCCGATGGCCGGGCGATCACCCTGGCGAGCCTTGGCCCTGGCGACATCTTCGGCGAGCTGGCGATGCTCGACGGCGAGGTCCGCTCGGCCAGCGTCGAAGCCCTCAGCGATGGTGAGCTGCTCGCCCTGCCCGCCGGCGAGGTGCGGGCCCTGCTCGCCCGTCATCCCGAGATCACCGTGAAGTTGATCGCCGCACTGGTGCGGCGCCTGCGCACCGCCAACGAGCGGATCTCGCGGCAGTCCTTTCAGACGGTGCCCAGTCGTGTCGCCGGGGTCCTTTCCCAACTGGTTGCCGAGGAGTCGCCGCGCGAGGGAGAGGGCGGCGAGCTGACGATTCGTATGAACCAGGCCGACCTCGCCCAGCTCGCCGGCACCTCGCGGGAGAGCGTCAGCCGCTTCCTCGCCGATCTCGAGCGCGCCGGCGTGGTTCGCCCCGGCCGCGGCCGCGTCACCGTGCTGGCGCCGGAGAAGCTGCGCAACTACATCTTCTGAGCGAGGGCCTCTCTGCTCAGCAATCGGCCGACTTGGGGTCGGACGGGTCCTTGCTGACGTCGTCGTTCCCACCGCCGCACTCGATTGCCTTGTCGTGCTGGCCGTCGATCGCTTCGATCGAGTCGTTGCCGCCCTTGCCGACGAAGGTGTCGGCACCGAGGTGCCCAAAGAGACTGTTCGCGCCGTTGTCGCCGACCAGGACGTCCGGCCCGTCAGAGCCCTCGAGGTCCTCGTTGTCGGCGAGCACGCGGTCGGGATTGCCGCAGCCGGGAGGGCCGCCGGTTCCGTTCAGCTCGATCCGCATGTTGGCGTTGGAGCGGCCGTAGGAAACAGTGTCCTCGCCCGGGCCGCCGCTGTAGTTGTGGCCCTGGCAGACCTCGACTGAGGAAACCAGCAGATCGTTGCCGGGGCCGCCGCCGAGCTGGTCGGAGCCGGGATCGGCGTAGAGCACGTCGCTGCCCGCGTTGCCGATCAGCGTGTCGTTGCCGCTGTCCGGGCCGTTGTAGTTCTCGCCCGCTTCCAGCACGTCGTCGCCGGGGCCGCCACTGAGCATGTCGTTGCCCGCGTTGCCGTTGACGCGAACCTTCACCCCGGCGGGGACGCTTTGGGCAATCTCAACGGAGTCGTCGCCGCTGCCCCCGGTGATCACCACCAGCCCCGTGGCCGTAGCGGTCGGACAGGTGACGGAATTACCCGTGCTGTCCGCCTGGCAGCCTTCGCCGGCGACGATCGGACCGTCACCGGCGATGGTCCAGCCGCCGCTGAAGTAGACGACGATGTGATTGGGACCGCCGTCCCCCTGCACGATCAGGCTGCTGCCGTCGAGGCCCTGGTTGAGGATCGCGAAAGTGCCGTTACCGGGCGGGTTCTCTTCGACGCCGCAGGAATATTCCGCGGCGAAGCCGTCGCACTCATCGCTGCCCGCACCGCCAAAGGCTTCGTCGGGTCCACCCATGCCGTCGAGGTCGTCGTCACCCACGCCGCCGTCGAGGCGATTGACCGCGCCATCGCCGGCGATGTCATCGCCTTGCGGCGAACCGACGACGTCCTCGAAGCCCTGCATCGTGTCGTGACCGTCCCCTTTCGAGCGTCCGCTCGAGAGGTCGACGACTACGCCGCTGCGGGTGGCGCTGGCGTAGGAAACGATGTCGCGGCCGCCGGGACCGCCGTCGAGCGTGTCCTCACCGCTATCGCCGCGGACCACGTCACCGTCGCCGTCGCCACCGCTGGCATGGTCGCTCCCGGCGCCGGCGTAAACGAAGTCGTTGTCGGCTCCGCCATCGAGCTTGAGATCGTCGCCCGGTCCGCCGTCGACCTGATCGGTACCGGGGCCGCCGTCGATCTCGTCGTTGCCCTTGTCGCCCAAGAGCATGTCGTTGCCGCCGCCGCCGCTCTCGTTGTCGCTGCCCTTTTCGCCGTTGGCGAAATCGTCGCCTGCGGCGCCGATCAGGTTGTCAGGTCCTTTTGAGCCGAGGAGCTTGTCGTCGCCGCTCCCACCGACAAGGTTGTCCTTGCCCTTGGCGCCGCTGAGGTCGTCGTTTCCCGGGCCGCCCTCGAGGTGATCGGATCCCGTGTCGCCGGCGAGGCGATCGTCGCCTTCGTCGCCGTAGAGCGCGTCGAACCCACGTCCTCCGTAGATCTTGTCGTCTCCGGCGCCGCCGCAGATCCTGTCGTTGCCGTTCGACCCGCCGCTGATCCGGTCGTTGCCGCCGCCGCCGTAGATCACGTCGCTGGCCCCTTTGCCGACGATCACGTCGTTGCCGGGGGTGCCGACGATCGTCGCGTGCTTGCCGTGGCACTGGGCGGCATTTGCGCTCGCGGCGAAGGCGAACGCAAGGAAAAGGGCGCTCGCGATGGACGCAAAAGAGATTGAAAAGAGGGAATGGCCTCCCCCCGTTGTCGATTGGCTCATGCTCCCCCATCGACCCGTTTTGGGCCGACCTACACTTTTGGTCGACGAACGTTCAAAAGTCCCTAGTTCGTCCGTCTATGGTCACTACCCGCGCCGGCACCGAGAATCACGCAAGCGCGACGCTGCGCAGGGCCCGGTCAGATACGCTCGCTCCCCGATGCGGGGCGGTATCTACGTACTCAACTTCTATTCGCCGGTCTTCGTCGACCAGCTCAAGCGTGGCCGCAAGACCGCGACGATTCGACTTGGTGACAAGAGCAACAAGTACGAGCGCGGTCAGGTGGTCTGGATCACCGTCGGCTTCCGCCACAGCCCGCGCGAGAAGATCTTCACGGCGGTGATCGATGACGTCGAGGTCAAGCGGATCTCCGAGCTTTCCCCACGCGACATCGAGCACGACAACCCGGAGTTCCGGCGGCTCGAGGAGGAGATCAAGTTCCTCGAACAGATCTACGGGCGTCCCGTTGCACCCGACGAATCCGTCACCGTGATCCGCTTCTCGCAGATCGTCGAGCCCCCCGGCGCGCATTTCGGCAACGGGGAGACCCCGCACCACAACTGATCGCGGCCCGCCTGGCCCGTATCTAGACCAGTGGCCGACTACTCCTTCCTCACGACCTGGCTGTTGGAGGCGCCACGCGAGCGGGTCTGGGAGGCGATCTACGACCAAGCGAGCTGGCCGCAATGGTGGCGCGGCGTCGAGGAGGCTGAGGAAATCAGGCCTGGCGACAACGGCGGCGTCGGCACGGTCGCTCGCATGGTCTGGAAGAGCCTGCTGCCCTATCGGGTCGAGTTCGAGGTGACGACGACGCGGATCGAGCGTTTCCATCTGCTCGAGGGCGACGCGGTGGGCGAGCTGAGCGGTGTCGGCCGCTGGCGCCTTTACGAGCAGGACGGCGCCACCGCGGTCCTCTATGAGTGGAATGTCGCCACCAGCAAGGCCTGGATGAACCTGCTGGCGCCCGTCGCCCGGCCGATCTTCGAGTGGAATCACGACTGGGTGATGGCTCGGGGAGGCGAGGGAATCGCCGCTCTTTTGGGCTGTCGCCTGCTTGCCAACGGCTGAGACGTCGCCGCAGCGCCCGTCCCGCTATCTTTCTGACGCTGGCACTCTCCCTTATAGAGTGCCAATCCAGTTCGAACTTCTGAACCACCCCTGACCCAATCATGGAGGTATACGGATGAAGCTGAAGCCCCTCGGGGACCGGCTGATCGTGAAGCCGATCGAGGAGGAGGAAACGACCGCTAGCGGCATCGTCCTCCCCGATACAGCGAAGGAGAAGCCCCAAAAGGGCAAGGTCGTTGCCGTCGGCGACGGCGCGATCAACGAGGACGGCACCCGCCGCCCGCTCGATGTGAGCGAGGGCGACGAGGTCCTCTACTCGAAGTACGGCGGCACCGAGGTCACTGTCGAGGACGACGAGCTGCTCGTGCTGCGTGAGTCAGACGTCCTCGCCAAGCTCGGCTAGCCCAGCCGCCCAACCAGGACTTAGAGAAACAAGGAGGACTGAAAGCACATGGCTCACAAGGAGCTGAAGTACAGAGAGGATGCGCGGGGGGCCCTGCAGGCCGGCGTCGACGCTGTTGCCGACGCGGTCAAGGTCACCCTCGGGCCGAAGGGCCGTTACGTCGTGCTCGACAAAAAGTTCGGCGCACCGACGATCACCAACGACGGCGTCACCATCGCCCGCGAGGTCGAGGTAGAGGACGTCTTCGAGAACCAGGGCGCACAGCTCGTTCGCGAGGTCGCCACGGCGACCAACGACGTCGCCGGTGACGGCACCACGACGGCGACGCTGCTGGCCCAGATCATCGTTCGTCAGGGCCTCAAGAACGTGGCCGCTGGCGCCAACCCGCTGGCCTTGCGCCGCGGCATCGAGACCGCGGTCGAAAACGTGGTCGAGACCCTGCGCGAGAAGCAGTCCAAGGAGGTCGCCGGCAAGGAGCAGATCGCCCGTGTCGCCGCGATCTCCGCTGGTGACGACGAGATCGGCAACGTGATTGCCGACGCGATCGAGAAGGTCGGCAAGGACGGCGTCGTCAACGTCGAGGAAGGCCAGACCTTCGGCATGGAGCTGGAGTTCACCGAGGGGATGCAGTTCGACAAGGGCTACATCTCCCCGTACATGGTCACCGACCAGGACCGCATGGAGGCGGTGCTGGAGGACCCCTACATCCTCATCGCCAATCAGAAAATCGGCTCCGTGCGGGACATCCTGCCGGTGCTCGAGCAGGTGATGCAGGGTGGCAAGCCGCTGCTGATCATCGCCGAGGACGTCGAGGGCGAGTGCCTCGCGACCCTGGTCGTCAACAAGCTGCGCGGCACCTTCACCGGCGTCGCGGTCAAGGCTCCCGGTTTCGGCGACCGCCGCAAGCGGATGCTCGAGGACATCGCGATCCTCACCGGTGGCGAGGTGATCACCGAGGAGATGGGTCTCAAACTCGAGAACACCCAGCTCACCCAGCTCGGTAAAGCCCGCCGCGTCGTCATCTCCAAGGACACGACGACGATCATCGACGGTGCCGGCGAGGCCGATGACATCAAGGGCCGGATCAACCAGATCAAAAACGAGGTCGAAAACACCGACTCCGATTTCGATCGCGAGAAGCTCCAGGAGCGTCTCGCCAAGCTGGCCGGCGGTGTCGCCGTGGTCAAGGTGGGCGCTGCCACCGAGACCGAGATGAAGGAGAAGAAGCACCGCGTCGAGGACGCGCTGCAGGCGACTCGCGCCGCGCTCGAGGAGGGCGTCGTGCCGGGGGGTGGCGTGGCCCTGCTCAACGCCCAGGCCAGCCTCGACCCGGACAAGCTCACCGATGACCCCGACGAGGCGACCGGGGCCCGGATCGTCCATCGGGCGCTCGAGGAGCCGGTTCGCCAGATCGCCGAGAACTCCGGCGAGGAGGGCTCGGTCGTGGTCAACAAGGTCCGCGAGCTGAAGGCCGGCGAAGGCCTCAACGCGGCGACCGGCGAGTACGGCGACCTGATCGCCGCCGGCGTGATCGACCCGACCAAGGTGACCCGCTCGGCGCTGGAGAACGCGGCGTCGATCGCCAAGAACATCCTCGTCACCGAGGCGATCATCGCCGAGCCGCCCGAGGATGCTCCTGCGGGAGGTGGAATGCCCGGCGGCATGCCGGACATGGGAGGCATGATGTAGGACGCCTTCGGGCGTATCCTCGCCTCAACAGGCGAGTGTCTTTCGAGAGGCCCGGCAACCGCCGGGCCTCTCGCGTTTCTACGGGGTCTTTGCCGCTTTCGGCGGAGGCGGGGGCAGCGGCGGGAAGGTGCTGGCGTTGTATTCGGCGTACTGGAGGAAGGTTTCGCGGCGCAGCTTGAGCCGCAGGGTGTTGGTTGTGCGCGGGTAGAGGCGCAGGTCGTAGGGGTTGGCCCCGGGGCCGAAGCCCGCGTAGTAGACGAACATGCGCACCCGCGGGTGCTTGACGGTCCATGTGACCAGTTGTTTGACGAAGCGCGGTTCGTCTTTGCCCGAGACGGCCCACTCGGTGATCGCCAGCGGCTTACCCTTCCACTGCTTGCCGACGTAGAAGCGGTTGAGGTCTTCCCAGACCGGATATTCGGAGTAGAAGTCAGTACCTGCCCAGTCGACCCAGCGTGCACCGGGCCAGTAGTTGCCGGGGAAGTTCCCTTTGACTCGCGGCGAGCCCCCCGGCAGTGGGCTCCAGATGATGCTCACCGGCGCTGGCAGCAGTTCGGTTGGGTTGGGCCCCCTGGTCCGGTTGAGCGGCGGCAGGCCGATTTCGGCCAGGGTCGCGTTGATCCCTTCCAGGGTTTGTCCTCCGCGCACGATCGCGACGATGCGGCGGAAGGCCTGCTTGTACCAGCCGGTTGTGTGTTCGCCGCCCTTCTGCGTGCCGTCGCAGTTGACCGCCGACCAGGCGTTGAGGCAGCGATTTGGCTCGCCCAACGGCCTGATGTAGGCGGGCAGTCCGCGTTTGGCAAAGAAGTCATTGAGCTGCAGCAGGTAATCGTCGCCGGCTCCGAGGGCGATCTGCTCCGGGGTGATCAGCTCGCCCAGGGTCTGGTCGTCGATCGTGGAGATCGCGAGGATCGGCCGGGTCCCGGTTTCGCGCCAGCGTTCGTAGGCCTGGTTGAGGCTGTTGCCCCAGGGATGGAAGGTCTGCAGCAGCGCCGGATGCTTGGCGAGCAGTTCGGTGAATTCGTTGAACTGCGTCGTCGTGCCCTGGTCGCTGACGCCGAAGAGCACGCCGGGCTTGGGTGGGACCAAGGTCAGCGCTCGCGCCGGGGCGGCGAGGATTGCCACCACAGCCACTACAAGAACCGCCGCCTGTCTAGCTCTCCTCCAGTACATCGCCCATCCTTCTTGGCTTGACCCCGAGCTCCTCCGCGTCGGCCGTGCCACGCTCGCTGACCATCGGAACCTCCATCAGCTCGGCCTCCTCCCAGGTTGCAAACACGGCCTCCCCGAAAAGAGAGCGGATCGCGATCAAGCCGGAGCGGACGAGGGGCAGGGGCAAGTGGATCAGCGAGCGCGGCCGCCCGGCGATCCGGCTGACCAGATCGGACATCTCGTCGTAGCTGAGGGTCTCGGGCCCGGCCAGCTCATAGCGCTGACGACCACCTCGCTCCAGCGCCGCGACGACGCAGCGGGCGGCGTCATTGGCCCAGATCGGCTCGAAGCGAGCCTGGCCGTCACCGGAGACGGGCAGGACGGGCAAGAAGGAGAAGCGCCGCAGCAGGGTTATCCAGGGGTCCGAGCGGTCGTAGACGATCGAGGGCGCAAAAATCGTCGTTTCCAGGGCGGAGGAGGCAACGGCGCTCTCGGCCAGCCACTTGGCGCGAAAGAAGCGCGTGCGCTGGGCCACCGAGGCGTTGAGGGCGCTGAAGAAGATGAAGCGCTTGACGCCGCTGCGCTCGGCGGCGCGCAGCAAGCGCACGGTCGCCAGGCCGTTCAGCTCCTCGATCCGGTGGGGCGGCTGGTCACGGATCGTCGCCGCCAGGTGGATCACGGTGTCGACGCCGCGCAGCGCCTGGCGCACCAGGTACGGATCCGACATCTCGCCGAGATCCCCCAGGGCGATCTGCACGTCGACCCGTTGCGGCCCTAGTCGTCGCGGCTCACGGACGAGGCAGCGCACGTCACCGCCGCGCTCGAGCAGCTGCGGCAGCAGCCGCGATCCAACGCTTCCGGTTGCCCCTGTCAGCAGCAGCATTGATTGCCGATGCTAGTGGGGGAGCGCCCGCCGCCGCTCAATCCGTAAAATGTGCATCCGCGCTTTGGCGGGGGCAGCCAGCCTCCGACGGCACCGAAACGACGACTCAGGAGAAAGCCTCGAATGACCTACGTCATCGCCGAGCCTTGCATCGGCCAAAAGGACAACTCATGCGTTGAGGTCTGTCCCGTCGATTGCATTCATCCGACGCCGGACGAGCCCGACTACGACTCGGTTGAGATGCTCTACATCGACCCGGACGAGTGCATCGATTGCGACGCCTGCGTCGAGGCCTGCCCGGTCGACGCCTGTTTCGCCGAGGACCAGCTCCCGGCAGAGTGGGCCAAGTACGCCGAGATCAACGCCAACTACTACAAGAGCAAGGCGAGCGCCTAACGCCCTCGTCGTCTGTTTGGGTACTTCCGACGTACCAAATAGACGACCAAAAAACCTCTTGTGTGTCAGGTAGGCGACTCTTCGGCCACTTTGCAGCAAGAACGTAGTGGGCGTTGTCTCTCACGTCCATTCTCGCTCCAGTGCACCATTTTTTAGCTTTAACATCGCTGTTGCGTCGAGTACCGCCCGCTGGGTCGTCAGCATGAGACTCCTGGTTTGGCGCTCGATGCTTGCTCGATGGACTGGGAGGGCGGCGCTGTATCGGCCGCCCTCCTAGCTGTCATCTTCGGCCCAGTTTGGCCATGGCCGAATTCAGACCTCGCTGGTGGCCAGTCGTTCTCCGGGTGGGCGACCGGAGCGGCTGCGCTCGAAGCTCATTGCGGAGACCACGGTCGAGGTCCCGGACTCATCGGACTCGAGTAGTCGCGCAGCGCTCTTGGCCTCGATCTCCTCGACCCTGGCGTAGGATTCGGCCATCTCGTCGGCAATTTCCCGCCGGCCCTGCTCGTCGAGGTTGACCGAACGCCAGCTCATCCAGATGTCCTCGTCGGAGTCCATCTTGCCGGCGCGCAAGGCAGCCAGTCCCTCCGCCATGATCGCCTGCAGGATCAGGGCGGCGAACTCACGTTTTGTCTCCGCCGGCAGTTCGCGCGCTTCCTCATCGCTGACAAACGGTCGCGCGATCGCCCGGTAGAAGTGCTCGGTCGCTCCGCGCCGCTGCTCGGTGCCGACGAATTCGATGCAGCCGGAATCGAAAAGTTCCTTGACGTGGTGGCCGACCTTGCTGACGCCCTCGCCAATGATTTTGGCGATTTCGTTGGGGCTGGCAGTACCTTCGTTGAGGATCGCAAGGGCGTCGATCCTGATCCGGTGGCCGACGGCGTAGGCCACCGCCTCGTCGATGCTTCTCCTTTGCCCCTTTGCGGTCGTCGCCAAGGCTGATCCTCCAGTCAAGAGCTATTTAAGTGGTAAGGCGGGCCGGAGGATAAGCAAGTTTCCCTGATCGGCAATCCGCACACTAAGTGATCTCTCAATACTTAAGTTTTTTTTAGTATTGCGCTCGAACCCGGTCCGACGGGCAGGAGAGGGAAGGGAGGTGAGCTCGGATGACGATCAGCACCGTGAACTCGGTCGTGCCAAGCGTGCAGGTTTTCAAGCACAACTAGACGCGCCGAATGGGCGGGCCGGCCTGCCGGGAGAAGGGGCCGGCCCGCTTTGTCACTGGACGACGGGAAGCGGCGTGCCGCTGACGGCAGGAGCTTCGGCGACGGCGGGAACCGCCTGCAGAACCGGCAGCTCCTGCGGCGTGGCGGCGACGATGCCACGCGCGGCTTGCCGGATCGCCTGTGCAGCGGGAGAGTCTGGCTCTGCCGTGGCCAGGGGGGTGCCGTCGTCAGCGTGTTCCCGCAGCGGCTCGGAGATCGGAACCTTGCCCAGCAAGGGGATGTCCAGCTCGTCGGCGAGGAGTTGTCCGCCGCCCTCGCCGAAGATCGTGAAGCGCTCGCCGTCCGGCGTCGTGAAGCCGGACATGTTCTCGATCGCGCCGAGCAGCTCGAGGTCGAACTTGGCGGCCATGTCGGCCGCCCGCTTGGCGACCGTCTGGGCCGCGGGTTGGGGCGTGGTGACGATCACGAACTTTGCCTGGGGCAGCAACTGGGCAAGGGTCATCGAGACGTCGCCGGTGCCGGGCGGCAGGTCGAGCAGCAGGTACTCGAGTTCTCCCCAGGCGACGTCCTCGAGGAACTGTTGGATCGCCTTGTGCAGCATTGGGCCACGCCAGACGACAGCGGAGTTCTCCTCGACGAAGAAGCCAATCGACATCACCTTGACTCCGCCGGCTGCTTCCAGGGGCAGGATTTTGCGCTCGCCGTTGACCTCGGGCTTGCTGTTGACGCCGAGCATGCGCGGGATCGAGTAGCCGTAGACGTCGCAGTCGAGGGCGCCGGAGGGATGCCCTTCGGCAGTCAGAGCGGCGGCCAGGTTGGCGGTCATCGTCGACTTGCCCACGCCGCCCTTGCCGGAGGCGACGCAGATCACGTTTTTCACCTGGGCTAGGGCCCCGGCGGGCAGCTTGCCGCGGCCGAGCGTCTGCTGCAGGGACGATTTCTCCTTGTCGGAGAGGACGTCGAAGCCGACGGCGACCTCGGTTACGCCGTCGAGCTCAGAGACCTGCTTGGCGACGGCCTGTTCGAAGTGGGAGCGGATCGGGCATCCAGCCGTGGTCAGCGAGACCACGACCTCGACCCGGCCTCCCTCTCGAACGTCAATTGAGCGAACCATTCCCAGCTCAACGATCGAGCGGCGCAGCTCGGGGTCGATCACGGCTCGCAGCTTCTCGGTTATCTGATCTTGCGTTGGAAGTGACATTGAGGCCATTCTCGCAAAGGCGCCGGGGCGGCAGCCCCCGGGGGTGTGCTCGGGGGGAGGGGGAAGAGATCTGCACGCAGCCGGCTTAGGCCCCGCACATATCGTCGAGTGAAGGGGGAGTCATGTCGGGTACGCGGGGCGGTCTCGGCCGCATCGTCGCGATGGGGGTCGCATTGGCGCTCGCGCTGTTGCTTCTGGTCGCCAAGGAGGCAACCGCTGGCAAGTATTCGGTCGCCCAGTGTGGCTGGCACGTCGGTGCTGATGCTGGCTGGGCTGACAGCACGGGTGGGGCGAAGTTCCGCTCCGATGCGTATTGCGCGACACCACCGAATTCCGATCCCTTCGACGGCGCCCACCTAAAGAGCTTCACCCGCGATGGGCAGGGGACCGTGTCAGGGACGCGCTACGCGCGCTGGCTCTGGACCGCTCCGGAAGGCACGGGCATCACGCGGGTCAGCGGCACCTGGTGGCACGCGCTGCACGACGGGATCGAGCAGCGGATCGGCGTCGCCAACTGGAGCGGTGGCTTTGACGTCTTTGCCGCGGCGTCCACCACCGACGTCACTCCCCGCGATTTCGTCGTCGGCTTCTCCACCCCGATGCCGGCGCTCGAGGACCGCCTGCTTTGTGCCAAGGCCGAGAGCAAGTGGTGCAGCCTCGATCCCGGCTCCTGGTCTGCGATCCGCGCCCTGACGATCACGATCGAGGACAACTTCCTCCCCGACCACTCGATTGGCGGCGAGATGCTCGCCGGCGGTTGGCTACGAGGCGAGCGCAGGCTCGATTACAGCGCCTTCGACGGGGGCTCGGGAATCAAGCGGACGGAAGCCGTGATCGACGGCCGCCCGGTCTTTCCCCACGACCACCCCTGCAACGTCGTCTCGGTCAGCGGCGAGCTGCGGGCGACGACAATGCAGCCCTGTCCGACCCACCGCTTCGGCTATTACCCAATCTCGACTACGGGGTTCACCGACGGTCCTCACGTCGTCAGCCACTGCGCCACCGACTTCGCCGGCAACGTGAACTGCGGGCGAGCGCAGACGATTCAGATCGACAACAACCCGCCTGCGCACCCGCGTGAACTCGCCCTTGCCGGTGGCGACGGGTGGCGACGCACGAACGACTTTGACCTGGCTTGGATCAATCCCGATCAGGGTCCGGCGAGTCCGATCGGCGGCGCCTTCTGGCGCATCACCGGTCCGGCCGGCTACGACAGTGGCACCAAGTTCGTCCCCGGCCATGATCTCCACGGGCTCCAAAACCTCTTCGTCCCCCGCGCCGGCGCCTACTCGCTTGGCGTCTGGCTGCGGGACGAGGCGGGCAACGAGGCCGCGTCCTCGGCGGTTTCACTGCCGCTGCGCTTCGACGACGTTCCCCCAGGCGTCGCCTTTGAGCCAGCTGCCGCCGGGGACGCGGTTCCGAGCCAGATTGTCGCCCAGGTCAGCGACGCCCATTCCGGGCCGGCAAGTGGTGAGATCCACTACCGCCGGCTCGGCAGCGAGCAATGGACCGAGCTGCCTGCGAAGTTGCAGCGCGGCGCCTCTGGGGACAGCGCTGCGCTGCTTGCCCGCGTCCCCTCCGATTTGACCCCAGGGACCTACGTGTTTCGCGCCGACGCCGTCGATGCGGCGAGGAACTCCGCGAGCACCACGCGGCGGGCGGACGGCACTGAGATGACCGTGCGCAAGCTACCCGGCAGCCCTGTCGCCGGGGTCGAGCGAGCCGAGCCGGTGCGAGCCAAGGCGCGTATCTTCGCCCGCCTGCGCTGGCGTCGCCACAGCGGAACCGAGTTGACGGTGCCGTTCCGCGTCGCCGCCTCACTGACGGGGCGACTTCTCGATGCTGACGGCGCCGGTCTAGCCGAGCGGACGCTGCACGTCGTCTCTCGGCCTTCGCGAGGTGCGCTAGGGAAGGCGGCGGTCGACGTTGTGCAGACGGGTCCCCACGGTGGGTTCAGGTTGGCGCTCCCAGCTGGGCCATCGCGCCGGATTGCCGTGGCTTTTCGCGGCGATGCGGGACTCGATGCTGCTGAGCGGAGTCCGCTGACGCTCCGGGTTCGAAGCGGCATCGATCTCCGCCTCACCCCGCGCCAATTGCAGACGGGGGCGGCGGTGCATTTCAGCGGCCGCGTGCGCAGCCTCGGGGCGCCGCTTCCCCGCCGCGGCAAGCTCGTCGCGATCCAGTACTACGAGTCCGCCGCGAAGCGCTGGCGTCCGGTGCTGGTCGCGCGCAGCGATCACGCCGGCCGTTTTCACGCTTCCTACCGGTTTCGCTACGTCAGCGGGTCGGCCAGTATCAGGCTCCGGGCGACAGTCCTCCCGGAGGAGCATTGGCCGTATGCGCCGGGGGCCTCGAAGCCGATTCTCGTTCGCGTAACCGGGTAGGGTGACGCCCATGTCGCGGGCAACCCTTCACACCAGCGCCGGGGCGATCGTGCTCGAGCTTCACGACGAGGACGCGCCGAAGACAGTCGAGAACTTCCGCAAGCTCTCGGCCGACAAGTTCTACGACGAGCTGGTCTTCCACCGGGTGATCCCGGACTTCATGATCCAGGGAGGCTGTCCGGAGGGAACCGGCCGCGGCGGTCCCGGCTACACCTTCGAGGATGAGTTCAACCAGTACAAGATCGAGCGCGGGGCGCTGGCGATGGCCAACGCCGGTCCAAATACCAACGGCTCGCAGTTCTTCATCGTCACCACCGGCGCGGCGCCATGGCTCGACGGCAAGCACACGGTCTTCGGCCGCGTGGTCGAGGGGATGGACGTGGTCGATGCGATCGAGTCGAGTGAGACCGACGCCTCGGACCGCCCGCTCGAAGCGCAGACGATCGAGCGCGTCGAGCTCTCTGAGTAGTTAGCTCGACGGAGTATCCGCTGCCGGCTCGTCCCCAGTGCGCCGCTCGCGACGGCGTCGGATCGCCTCGCCCGGACGCCAGAGGCTTACCAGGCCGGCGACGAGGGTGACGAGGAAGATCTGCCCGGCCATCATCTCGAAGCCGGAGATCAGTCGCCCCGGCTGGCCGCCGGGAACGAGGTTGCCGTAGCCGGTCGTAGTCAGGGTGGTGTAGCTGAAGAAGAGGAAGTCGGAGCCGGTCGGATCCGGGTGGCCTTCGAAGAAAGGCCCTCCCTGGACTCGCTCGATCACGCCGTAGAGGAAGGTGAAGAGGATGCCCAGCACGGCGTAGACGCTGAGCGCACCGAGGATCGTGCGCGAGCCCACCTCGGGGGCCATGACGACGCGGCGCAGGACCGCTCCCATCGCCAAGGCCAAGAGGGAGACTTGGATCAGCGTCGCCAGGTTGAGCCAATCGTGATTGTCGGTCGCCGCGCCGAGTGCGGCGAGGAGCACGGTCAGCGTCGAGAGCACCACCGCCGCGCGCACGAGCGGGGCCCGCGCGTGTGAGCTGGTCAATGCGACCACCGAGGTGGCGCTCGTCGCCACCGTGAGGATGACCGAGGTCCAGCCGCGGTTGTCCAGCAGTGAGGCCAGCACGTAGGTGACCAGGACGAGGACGAAGACAAGCCCGAAGGCGTCGCTGACGCGCTCCGCTCGCTGCATCCATCGCTCACGCCTGCGCGCCCGGCGCGATGCCGTCTCCATCCCCGCTCGTTCGGCCGGGGGCCGAGGTTTCCTGCTCCGGCGGGGCTCCTGATAGACCTCAACCGTGGCGCAAGACACCTGGACCGCGGTCGACGAGTACGTCACCGGCCTGCTGGCTCCGCCCGATGGGGCACTGGAGGCGGCGTTGCGAGCCGGCGAGGGAGCAGGGCTGCCCCAGATCCAGGTCTCACCGCCCCAAGGCAAGCTTCTTTATCTGCTGGCAAAGACGATCGATGCTGGGTCAATCCTCGAGTTCGGCACCCTCGCCGGCTACAGCACGATCTGGCTGGCGCGGGCGCTGCCCGCCGACGGGCGCTTGATCAGCCTCGAGGCCGATCCGCACTACGCCGAGGTGGCCGCGGCCAGCATCGCCGCTGCTGGCCTCGGCGCGATCGTTGAGGTCAGGGTGGGGCCTGCGCTGGAGCAGCTGCCGCCGCTTGACGCTGAGGGAGTTGGGCCCTTCGATTTCACCTTCATCGACGCTGACAAGGCCAACACGCCTGAGTACTTCACCTGGGCGTTGGAGCACTCACGGCCCGGCAGCCTGATCGTCGCCGACAACGTCATCCGCGACGGCCGCCTCGTCGATCTCGCAGACGAGGACCCAGCGATCGCGGCACAGCGCCGCTTCCACGAGCTCCTCGCCGCCGAGCCCCGGGTCGAGGCAACGACGATCCAGACGGTCGGCGGCAAGGGTTACGACGGCTTCACTCTCGCTCGCGTAGTCGACTAGTTCCCGTACGAGCGGCCTATGAGCGGAGGGGGAGGGATTCGAACCCTCGAGACGCCTTGCGACGTCTGCCGGTTTTCAAGACCGGTGCATTCAACCGCTCTGCCACCCCTCCGGGGAGTAGGCGATCCGCTGATGCTAGACGCGACGGCCTATGACCGTGATCGCTCTAGATGATTGTATTGTCTGCAATGCGTCGATTGCTCATACTCGCCTCGGCGATGGTCTTCTTCGACGTCGTCTTCTTCTCGGCGATTGCGCCGCTGCTCCCTGACTACGTCTCCGATCTCGGACTGAGCAAGGCGCAGGCTGGTGTGCTCTCGGCGGCCTACGCAGCCGGCACTCTCGTCTTCTCGCTGCCGGCGGGATTGATCGCGGCTCGGTTCGGGCCGCGACGCACGGTGATCTCCGGGCTGCTGCTGCTTGGCGTCGCCAGCGTTGCCTTCGGCTTTGCCCATGAGTTCGTCTTGCTCGACGTGGCCCGCTTCGCCCAGGGCGGGGCGGGGGCGCTGATTTGGTCAGGTGCCTTGACCTGGCTGGTCAGCGTCTCTCCGCCCGAGAAGCGGGGCTCGGTCATCGGCACTGCGCTGGGCACCGCGGTTGCCGGCGCCTTGTTCGGCCCCGCACTGGGCGCCTTGGCGGCCACGGTGGGGACCGAGCAGGTCTTCAGCGGCGTGCTTCTGGTGGCGCTTGCGCTGGCAGCGTTTGCTGCCAGGTTGCCGGACGCCGAAGTGTCCGAACACCAGGACCTGCGTGCGGTCGCGGAGACGATCTTCACGCGGCCGATCGTGCTCGCGACCGCCTTCGTCGCGATTCCCTCGGTGATGTTCGGCGCCGTCGAGGTGCTTGTGCCGCTGCAGATCGACGACCTCGGCGGTGGCCACGCCCTGATCGCCGCCGGCTTCATCGCCGGCGCGGCCCTGGAGGCGGTCCTGGCTCCGCTCGCCGGCGGCTACTCAGATCGCGTCGGGCGGCGCATTCCGTTCATGGTCGGCCTCAGCATCTGTGCGATCGCAATGGCCGCGGTGGCGATCGGGGGGGCGATGGGCGTGGTGATGGCCGGGCTGATCCTCACCTCGCTTGGCGGCGGCATCTGCTTTACGCCCGCTCTGACCATGCTCTCTGAGGTGGCCGAGTCGAGCGGCTTGCACCAGGGCTTCGCCGCGGGCCTCTCCAATATGGCCTGGGCGGCGGGCCAGGTGGTCGGCGGGCTGGCCGGCGGTGGCGCCGCCAGCGTCGCCGGCAACGCGGCGCCGAGCCTGGTCATCATCGCCCTCTTGGTGGGCACGGTCCTCTACGCGTTTCGCGCCCTTGCTCCACCGACGATCCGCGCGGTCGAGGGCTGACCGGGCTAGGCTCCCGGTCCATGTCTTCTGGTACTGAGGCGGTTCCGGCATCCGGTACCTGGCGAAACTGGGCCGGCGACCAGGCCTGCGTCCCTTTCGAGCAGCTGCGCCCGGCAAGCCGCGAGGAGCTGGCTGAGGCGATCGCCGCCGCCGCCGCGGCGGGGCGCAAGGTCAGCGTCGCCGGCAGCGGCCATTCCTTCACCGAGACGGCGATGACCGACGCGACGATGATCGACGCCGGTGCGCTGAGCGGCGTGATCGAGGCTGACCGTTCTTCCGGTCTGGTCAAAGTGGGAGCAGGGACGGTGCTCGCCGAGCTCAACGAGCAGCTCCACGGGCTCGGGCTGGCGATGGAGAACCTCGGCGACATCGACCGCCAGACGATTGCCGGTGCGATCTCGACCGGGACCCACGGCACCGGTGCCAAGCTGCGCAACATCTCCTCGCAGGTGGTGGCGATGGAGCTGGTCCTCGCCGATGGCTCGGTGCGTGAGTTGACCGCAGAGGGAGACGCTGATCTACTGCGCGCGGCGCGAGTGAGCATCGGCGCCCTGGGCGCGATCAGCTCGATCACCCTGCGCTGCCTTCCCGCCTTCACCCTGCACCGGGTCGACAGCCCTGCCCCGCGTGAGGAGGTATTCGACAGCTTCCAGGAGCGCGCCGACGCGCATGAGCACTTCGAGCTCTTCACCTTTCCCTACGCTGACTCGGCGCTGGTGCTCGAACGCAACCGCACCGAGGTCCCGCCCCGGCCGCGGGGCCAGGCCGCGGCTTTCCTCAACGACGTGGTGCTGGAGAACTGGGCCTTGGAGGCGATCTCGGCCGGTGGCAAGGCCTTCCCGCGCGCGATCCCCGCCTTCTCGCGGCTTGCCGCCCGCCTCGCCTCCGGCAGCACCTCGACCGACCGCAGCGACCGGATCTTCGCCAACGAGCGTCGCGTTCGCTTCACCGAGATGGAGTACGGGGTGCCCAGGGAGCACGGGCCCGAGGCCGCTCGCCGCGTGATCGAGTGGATCCGCTCCAATCGTTACCCCGTCTTCTTTCCGATCGAGATGCGGGTCACCGCTGCCGACGACGCCCTGCTCAGCCCTTCGCACGAGCGCGACACCGCTTACATCGCCGTGCACCAGTACCGCGGCATGAAATGGCGCCCCTACTTCGAAGCCGTCGAGGCGATCATGAACGAGTACGGCGGCCGTCCCCATTGGGGCAAGCGCCACTTCCAGACCGCCGCGACCCTGTCCGAGCGCTACCCGCGCTGGGCCGATTTCCAGGCGGCGCGCGAGCAGCTCGACCCCGGCCACGTCTTCACCAACGAGTACGCCGAGCGCGTCCTCGGCCCCTAGCCTGCGGTGACTTACAGGAACGTTTGGCCCTCGCCGCGGTAGGTGGGGACGGCGTCGACGATCTCCCCGCCCTCGACCAGGTGCAGGGTGTCGAAGCGCTCGCAGAGCTCGCCCGCCTTGGCGTGTCGCATGTAGACGCGATCGCCGACCTGCAGGTCACGGGCGGGGGCACCGCTGAGCGGAGTCTGCACCTCGCCGGCTCCCTCCTCGGCATCGAGCTCGAGCCCGGGCGGCAGCCAGGGCGATGGCACGCGCGAGGGCTCGCCGGGGCCCGAGGCGAGGTAGCCGCCGCCGAGCGCGGTGGCGACCCCGGCGCTGGGCTTGCGCACGATCGGCAGGGCGTAGCCGGCAGCGGGGGTGAGGCTGAAGCGGCTGTAAGTGTCGAAGAGGGTGGGGGCGTAGAAGCCCGAGCCGGCGGCGATCTCGGTGATCGCGTCCTCGGCCCCGGTCAGCTCGAGGCTGCCGGTGCCGCCGCCGTTGACGATCGGCAGCTCGGCAAACTCGCGGATCGCGGCGACGACGGCGGCCCGGCGCTCGGCCAGCTCGGCGGCGGAGCGTCGCTGCATCGCCCGGATCGCGGCGCCACGCAGGCGCCGGCCCGGCGGGCGGTCGCCAACGCCGGCGATCTGGCCCTCGTAGGACATCAGCGCCGCCAGCTCCAGTTGCGAGCGCCGCTCGATCTCACGCGCCAGCTCGACGGCTTGCGCGACCGTGTGCACCGGCGAGCGTTTGGGCCCTACCTTGATCCGGTCGCCCAGCGCCCACCAGCCGGCGTCGAGCTCGATGCAGACGCGCACCGGCGCGGCCCCGGCGCCGAGCACCGCCTCGATCGCGTCGAGGTGGGCGACGCAATCGACCATCACGATCGGGGCGCCGCCGGGGTTGGCAACCGAGCGCAGCGCCAGCTCCTCGAGCGCGCTGCTATCGGTCGTCGGGTAGGCGCACAGCAGGTCCTCGAAACCCTGTTGGGCGAGCCAGAGCGTCTCCGCCAGGGTGAAGGTCATCAGCCCGGCGTAGCGCGTATCGCGGGCGAGGATCCGCTCCAGCAGCGCCCGGCAGCGCAGCGACTTGCTCGCCACCCGGATCGGCTTTGTGCCCGCCCGTGCCAGCATCGCGTCGCTGTTCGACCACATCGCATCGAGGTCGACGAAGGCAAACGGGGCCTCGATCTCGGCGAAGATCTGCTCGAATTCCGTATGGGAACGGCCGGACACGCCCACGAGACTAACCGCCGGGAACGCGGGAACGGAGAGGGAGGGATTCGAACCCTCGAGAGAGCTTGCGCCCCCTACTCGCTTAGCAGGCGAGTGCCTTCAGCCACTCGGCCACCTCTCCGGGCAACGGCTCGATTGTAAGAACTCTATGCGCGACGTGAGCGCAGGACTACGCGGCCGCCGCGTGAGGGGATCATCGTCACGTTGCGGTGCAGGGCGCGCTCGGGCTCGGGCTCGGCGGCCTCGAGGTCGAGACGGCGAGCCATTGCCTCGAGCACGACCCGCATCTCGGCCATCGCCAGGGCGGCGCCGAGGCAGCGGCGGATGCCGCCGCCGAAGGGGATCCACTGGTAGGTGCCGGGTTTGCGACCGAGCCAGCGCTCGGGGCGGAACTCGAACGGTTCGGGGTAGAGGTCCTCGCGGTGGTGGACGAGCAGGATGCTCATCCCGATCGGCGTGTCGGCGGAGACGCCGTAGTGGCCGAGCTGCCAGGGCACGGTGACGCGGCGGCCGATGAAGGGGACCACCGGCCGTGAGCGCATGCTCTCGATGATCGTCGCCTCGACCTGCTCCTCGGCGTTACCGCCGTTGCGAGTCGCCTCGCGCAGGGCCTCGTGGGCGTCCGGGTTTCGCACCAGGCGCTCCCAGGCCCAAGACAGTGAGTTGGCGGTGGTCTCGTGGCCGGCGAGGACGAGGGCGAGCAGCTCGTCGCGGACTTCTTTGTCGTCCATCGCTTCGCCCTCCTCGGTGCGCGCCTGTAGCAGTAGCGAGAGGATGTCGCGGCGCTCGGCCAGGTGCTCGTCGGCGCGGCGGGCCTTGATCACCGCGTAGGTGGGCCGGTCGAGCAGAGTGACGCCGAGTTTGACCACGCCAACCGCTTCTTCGCGGCCGATGTTGAGCAGTTCTCCCGCCTGCCCGACCAGCGAGGTGGAGGCGTTGACCAGGTACTTGACCGTGGAGCGCATCCGGTCCTCGGGAGTGCCGCGTTTGGGCTTGCCCTCGATGCCGAAGATCCCGGCCATGATCACGTCGAGCGTGATCGCCTGCATGCGCGGGGCCAGGGCGAAGGGCTGATTGAGCGGCCAGCGGTCGAGCTCGCGTTCGGTCGCCGCCGTGATCATCTCGGTGTAGCGCTCAATCGCCTCGCCGTGGAAGGGCGGCAGCAGCAACTTGCGCTGGCGCATGTGGCGGTCGCCGAGCGAGGTAAGGACCGAACCGGTGCCGAGGATCGGCCGCAGCGGCGACTCGCCGGTCAGCGACGGCGCCTGCTCGGGTTTGGCGGTGAAGAGCGAGCGAACGTGGTCGGGGTGGCTGGTGACGACGGGGCCGCCGGGGAGGGCGGTCCGCATGCGGAAGACCTCGCCGATCCGGCGCTGGGCGCCGAAGACGTACTCGATCTGGCGTTGGGTGAAACGCAGCATCTGCGCCGCGCGAGGAAGGGGGACGACCGGCGGCTTCGGCATCGCCGCGGCCTCGGCCGGCTCGATCGGCCCGGCGGGTGACGGTGGGGCTTCACCGACGAGGCCGGGGAAGGCGGGCACCTCGGTGCTCGCGGGACGCTCGGCGACGCTGCTCACCCACCCATTGTCACAGAGATCGGTGTAGATGTCCGGATCCTCAGGGTGCGATCCATCACTCTCTACAGTCATATAAGTGCACCACGGCAGGCGAACGAAGATCATCGCGACGGTCGGGCCGGCGAGTTGGGGTCCCGAGACGCTGGTGCGCCTGATCGAGGCCGGGGCTGACGTCTTCCGGCTCAATTTCTCCCACGCCGATCGTGACCGGCACGCGCGTACGGTCGAGGCGATCCGCGCCGCGGCGGAGCGGGTCGGCGAAGAGGTGGCGGTGCTCGGCGACCTGCCGGGCCCGAAGCTGCGGATCGGCGAGCTGCGAGACGACGTCGCCGAGCTCGAGACCGGCATGCACGTGAAGCTGACGCCGCAGGAGGTCGAAGGCGACAAGGAGACGATTCCGGTCACTTGGCCCGGCGTGACCTCGCTGGCTGAGGACGAGCCCGTTTACCTCGCCGACGGCTCGATTCGCCTGCGCGTGCGCGGGCCCGAAGACGGCGGCGTCGACTGCGAGATCGAGGTCGGCGGCACGCTCTCCTCGCACAAGGGCATGAACGTGCCGGGGATCAAGACCCCGGCAGCGACCACGGGCGACCTGGGCTGGGTCGAGTTCGCGGTCGAACAGGGAATCGACCTGCTCGCCGTCTCTTTCGTCTCGACCGCGGCCGACCTCGAGCCGGTCTACGAGCGTCTGCGCGGCCTCGATTCCGACATCCCGCTGATTGCCAAGATCGAGAAGCAGCAGGCGGCCGAGAACGCCGAGGAGATCGTCGCCGCGGCCACCGGGGGAGTGATGGTGGCCCGCGGCGACCTCGGCATCGAGTTGCCGCTCGCGCAGGTGCCGGTGGTGCAGAAGCGGCTGATCCGCGGCGCCGGGCGGCGCTCCAAGCCGGCGATTACGGCGACGCAGATGCTGGCCTCGATGGTGATCGCGCGGCGGCCGACCCGGGCCGAGGTGACCGACGTCGCCAACGCGATCTACGACGGCACCGACGCGGTGATGCTCTCCGAGGAGACCGCGGTCGGACAGCACCCGGTCGAGTCGGTACGGGTGATGGACCAGATCGCCCGCGCCACCGAGCCTGACCTTCCCTACGGCGAGTGGCTCTTCGGCCGCACCGACCAGGCGACCCAAGAGGTCGCCGACTCGGTTGCGCAGGGAGCCGTCGGCGCGGTCTACCGGCTGGGTCTCAAGGCGCTGGTGGTGCCGACCAGCAGCGGCCGCACGGCCAGGCTCGTCTCCGCCCATCGTCCCAACGTGCCCGTGCTCGCGGTCTCGCCGCGGACCGAGACGGTGCGGCGGCTGAAGCTTCTCTTCGGCGTCACCGCGGTACTCAACGAGCACGAGACCGACGTGCGCAGCTTGCTGCAGGATTGCGCGGCGCTGGCCGCCGAGTACGGCATCGCTGCCTCGGGCGACCTGATCGCGATCACCGCCGGGCTGCCCGAGCAGGAGTTGGGCACCAACCTCTTCGAGGTCCACCGCGTGCCCTGAGGCGTTCTGGATGCCGGCGCGCTACGGCGTCATCGTTCGCCGAAAGCGAATGCCTTCCGGCTCTCTCTTCCTTGTTTCGCTTGGCCCCAGAACGCCTCAGGGCACGCGGTAGGGTCTCGGCCATGTCAATTCGATTGGAGCGCGATGAGGGGCTGGCGGTGGCCACTCTCGACAGCCCGCCGCTCAATCTCTTCGATCGCGAGATGTTCGAGGCGCTGCAGGAGACGATCGCCGCGGTCGAGGCCGATCTGCCGCGGGCCTTGCTGATTCGTGCCGAGGGACGCGCTGTCTCCGGCGGCGTCAACGTCGCCGAGTTCGACGGACTGACGCCGGAGCGGGCGAGTGCGCTCTGGGACGAGCTGATCGGCGCGGTCGAGCGGGTGGAAGCACTGCCCCTCCCGGTCGTCTTCGCCGCCCACGCCCTGACCTTGACCGCGGCCTTCGAGCTGGCCCTGGGTTGTGACCTGATCCTCGCCGCGCGCTCGGCCAAGTTCGGCCTGGTCGAGAAAGTGGTCGGCCTGACGCCGTCGATGGGCGGCACCCAGCGGCTGGCGGAGAGGGCGGGCAGCGGCCGGGCGCGCGAGTTCGTGATCACCGGCGAGCTCTTCGGTGCCGAGCAGCTGGAGGGCTGGGGCGTGGTCAACCGGGTTTTCGAGGACGAGGGCTTCGACGAGGAGGCGCGCGCCTTTGCGGCCGAGCTTGCCGCCGGTCCGACCAAGGCGCACGCGATGACAAAGCTGGTCCTGCGTCGCTTCCGTGAGGGCGGCATCCCCGCCGCCGATAAGGCGATCCGCACCGAGGCCGGCGAGCTCTTCGCGAGCGAGGACCTGCAGCGCGCGGTCAAGACCTTTCTCGAGCACGGCGGGCCCGGCCACGCGACTTTCGAGGGTCGCTGACGGGATAGGGTCTCGGCCGATGACCGACTTCGACGCGATTGCACAGGGGATGACCCAGGCCGTGCCCTTCGCCGGGTTCCTCGGGGTGGAGGTCACCCACTTGGCGGCGGGTGAGGCAACCGCTCTGCTGCCCGAGAGGGCCGAGCTGAAGAACCACGTCGGCTCCCAGCACGCCGGCGCCCTCTTCACCGCTGCCGAGACGGCATCTGGTGCGGCCTTCGTCGGTGCCTTCGCCGAGCGCATGGGCGAGGTCACTCCGCTCGCCCGCAACGCCGAGATCTCCTACGAAAAGATCGCCAAGGGCCCGATCGAGGCCAAGGCCACGCTGGGTGTTCCCGCCGATGAGGCCCTCGCCACCCTCGACGCCGAGGGCAAGGTCGTCTTTCCCTGCGAGATCGAGCTGACTGACGCTGATGGCCAGCGAGTAGCCACCGCCACCGTCCAGTGGCACGTGCGGCTGAACAAGCCCAGCGAGCCACAAGCCGCCTAGCCGGGTCCCCGAATCCCTAGAATCGCCCATCCGGGTCATCCGACCCAATCCTGCGCCAGTAGCTCAGTTGGATAGAGCGTCGGTCTACGAAACCGAAGGTCACAGGTTCGAATCCTGTCTGGCGCGTTTTTCGCGACCTGATGGCTTGGCGCATGGCAACGCAGATCAAGCGCGCTGCTACCCGGCCATTCCCTTCCGTGTTCGGCCGGTTAGGCTGACCAGATGGCGGTCAAGCTCCATCGCTGCTCGATCGAGTGGTTCAAGCTCGACGCCCACCCCTGCTGGAAAGTGCAGAAGGCGCTTAACGAGCAGGGAGTCGAGTACGAGGTCGTGACTGGCCCGGTGCGGCCTGGCAAGCGAAACGAGCTCGAGCAGCTCTCCGGGCAGCGCAAGTACCCGGCGATCGAGTTTGAGGACGGCCGGGTCTACCGCGAGGAATCAAAGGACATGGCGGCGCGGATCCGTGCCGGGAAGCTCTTCGATTCCTAGGGACGTGTCCAAGCTCAAGTTTCAGATTTCGGTCTCGCTCGACGGCTTCGTCGCCGGGCCGAATCCGAGTGAGGAGAACCCGCTCGGCGAAGGCGGCGAGCAGCTCCACGAGTGGGTGCTCAAGCTGGCCGCCTGGCGCCAGCCCCACGGGCGGGAGGGCGGTGAGACCAACGCCAGCTCGCCCATCTTCGAAGCGGCGACGGCCGATGTCGGCGCCACGATCATGGGCCGTGACATGTTCGGCGGCGGCCCCGGCCCCTGGGGCGAGGATCCCTGGCAGGGCTGGTGGGGCGAGGAGCCGCCTTTTCACCATCCGGTCTTCGTCCTGACCCACCACGAGCGCGAGCCGCTCGAGCTCGAGGGCGGCAACAGCTTCACCTTCGTCACCGACGGCATCGAGTCCGCGCTCACTCAGGCCAAGCAGGCCGCGGGCGGCAAGGACGTCGCGATCGGCGGCGGCGCCGAAGCCATCCAGCAGTACCTGTCCGCCGGGCTGGTCGACGAGATGCTGCTCAGCGTCGTGCCGGTCCTACTCGGTGGCGGCAGGCGACTGCTCGAGGGGCTGGCCCCCGACCTGGGTTTCGAGCAGGTCGAAGTGGTCGAGGCGCCGGGCGTCGCGCACCTTCTTTACCGCGCCGCCTAGGCCTCGATCCAGGTTCCCTTCGGGCCAAGGTTGCGGATCGGCGAGTCGCCGACCCGGCTCTCGCAACCCCAGGACTCGTGGATGTGACCGCAGACCGCCACCCGGGGCGCCTTCTCCTCGATCGCCCGCAGCAGCGCCGGGCTGCCGAAGTGATCGCCGGAGCCATTGGCGTCGCAGTGGCCCTGCGGGGGCGAGTGGAGAACCAGTACCGCGCCCTGTGGGCAGGGGGCCAGCATGGCGGCGGCGGCCTCCTCGTCGAGGTCGAAGCTCCACTCCCATGGCGTCACCGGGATACCCGCGCCGAGGCCGTAGAACTCGACGCCATTGATCTCCGTGCCGCTGCCGTGCAGGACGGTGGCGGCGCTCCAGCCCGCCGCTGCCTCGCGCAGCGCCGCCTCGGTCTCGTTGTTGCCGGGCACGACCACGGTTGGCGTTTCGATTGCCGCCAGGGCCTCGATCGTCTCGCCCAAGCCCTCGTGAACCGAGGCGAAGTCGCCGGCGCCGATCACGACGTCGGCCTCGGCCGACATCGCAACCAGCTCGGCCGCCTGGTCGAGGTCGCGGTGCAGGTCGCTGAAGGCGAGCAATTTCACAGGTCGAAATTTAACTGGCGCCGCCCGGGACCGCCCGCGTCTATAAGATCGATTGCAGACGAAAAGTTTCGAACCTGTGACATCCAGCGCGCAACGGTTGCGGCCGACCGAGGCACGATGGAGGCATGGAGGCGATGCGAGTGAACTGGACAGACGACCGGCTGGACAACCGGAGCAGTCGGATGGATGAACGCTTCGATCAAGTCGACGAGCGTTTCAAGCAGGTCGACGATCGCTTTGACCGCGTCGAAGCGGACGTTCGGGGGCTGCGCGGGGAGACGGACCGGGGTTTCAGCCAGTTGCGTGGGGAAATGAACGAGCGCTTCGACCGGCTCGATGCGCGCTTCGACGTCATGCAGCAGACCTTGATCCTTGCTGCGGCAGGTGTAATCGCTGCCCTGATCGGAACGCAGCTCTAGAAAGGGCTCAGGCCTCGGCCGTCGCCGTTCGCCGCGGCAACCGCTCGCGCCAGCGTCTCGCCGGCTCCTCCTCTGCCCGAGCGCAGAGATCGAAGTAGAGCAGGGTGCGGCCGAGGGCGACGTAGGGAACAAGCAGGGCGAAGACGACGGAGCCGATCACGTTGATCCAGAGCAGCGAGAAGTTGGTGAAGATCAGGGTGAAGCCGAGCACCGGGCCGGCGGCAATGCTGAGCAGCCAGAAGAAGCCGAGGGTGCGGACGGCGTGCCACCAGCGGCCACGCACCCGGTCGGAGCTGGCGTGGAAGGCATCGCGGATGCCCTTGTCCTCGATCAGGATCTCTTGCTGGACGAACTGCCAGCAGACGATCTTGTAGATCGCGACGGGGATGCCGATGATCGTGATGGCGAGGCCCAGGGCGGCGAGGGGTGGCAGCAGCGACCCGGCGGCGACGCGCCAGAATCGCCGCAGCACGCCGTGCCAGGAATTGAGGAAGCCCATCGAGCCGGTTTCGACCAGCAGGCGCACGGCGAAGATCACGACCGCGGCGACGAGCGCTTCGGCGATCGGCAGCCCGAGCGATTCGATCGTGTCGGCGAGGGCGAGGTGGGTGCCGGCGCGACCGGTGGCGCTGTCGACGCCGCGCTGCCCGGCGATCAGGGTTGACAGGCCGCGCACGGCGCCGACGATCACGAGCGCGCTCAGGCCGATTGGCACCATCGTCCGCCAATGCCGGCCGTAGAGCTGGCGCGCCGCCCGCACGATCTGGCCGAAGGCGCGGCGGCGGCGCAGCTCGGTCAGGTCAACCGAGCCCCACTTGGTCACGCCGACAAAGAGCATCAGCAGCAGGACCGGGATCGCGATCATCGCGATCGCCGCCGGCCGCGAGCGCGACTCGAGGTTGATCACGTCGGAGACCGCCGCGACGGCGCCGCAGAAGGCGCCGCTGACCGCGGGGCCGGCGAACGATCCACCCGGCACGCGCGGGCTCGTCGTCCGCTGCTTTTCCATCCAGGAGAACGGTTCGAGCCACTGCTGCTTCGTCAGCGGGCCGGTCGGGCCGTTGTTGAAGCCGGCCTCCTTCTGGCCCCAGTGGCCGAAGTAGGTGAGCCACTTGAAGCGCCCGGTGGTGGTCGGGAAGGTGGGGATCGCAATCGGCTGCGGCCGCACTTCCGACAGCGGCTCGCTGGTGTTGTCGCAGCCGACGCCGGAGCCCTTCGAGCCGTTCTGAACGTAAACGGTCGAGTCGTAGAAGGTCGCGTGCGAGCCGGCGGCGGGGTAGACGATCGGGTGCGTCCCTTCCTTGTCGACCTTCGCGTCTTCCCAGTCCGCCCGCTCGCCGCCGGCATGCTGGAAGAGGATCATTTCGCTTGGGCCTTCGGCCAGTGCCCTCCGCGCCGTGTCCGCTTCGAAGGCGATCTGCATCCCCTCCCAGTCGCCCTCGTGCAGGTCGTTGAACTGGTTGAAGTACCAGAAGAACCAGTACTGGACCACCAGGCCGGGCCGGCCGACCTGGCGGGCGATGTGGGCGTAGGTGGTCGGCGGCGCCTTGCCTTCCCGTTTCAGCTTGGCGAAGTCGCGGGCGTAGACGCAGGTGTCGCCAAGCGGGTCCCCGGGCAGTTCGAGGTGGTAGGGATCGTCGAGCCCGGCGATGTCAGCGGCGGTGGGGGCGCGCTTGACGGTCTCTTCCTTGCCGTCTTCTCCGACGCGCTTCAAGAGGACCGCGGGGTTGCCGAGCACGGTGGAGACACTGGTCGGCTCGTACTGCTCGGCCGTGGTTTCGCAGGGTGGATCTTGCTCTTCGCGCAGCATCGTGATCGGCGCATAGGTATTGATCAGGCGCTGGGCCGGGCTTGCGCCTACGGCACCGCCGACGCAGGAGAGGGTGAGCACGGTGACCGTCGCGAGCGCAAGGGCTAGGCGGCGGAGCCGGGCGTCCACGCGGCCCAACGTACCGGTCCCGCGGGTCAAGGTGCAACGCGTTGGGGTCCCCACGGAACCACGACGCGTTGCACCTGGTCAGGGTGCTGGTTGGCTGGGCTCCGACTCCGGCACTTGCTCCACCTTGCCGGCGGGCATCGTCGCCAGGGCGACGACGAAGGCCACCGCCATCACCCCGGCCATCGCGTAGAAGACCGTCTGCGTGGCGAGGGCAAAGTCGTGGGGGATGCTGTCGACGACCTTGCCGATCGCGCCGCTCACCTGCTGCGGCGCGTCGCTGGCACCACTGCCCTGGCTGATCGAGTCGGCGATTTCGTCGGCGACCCCCTTGGGCACGCCGTGGTTGGCTGCGGTCGCCTCCAGGTTGGCCTTGTTTTCGAGGATCAGGATCGTGCCCAGGATGGCCATGCCGACGCTCGAGCCGAAGTTGCGCACCGTCTGCGTGATCCCGGTCGCCTCGCCGTAGCGGTCGGCGGGCACGCGGTTGAGCGCGTCGGTGTTGGCCGGGGCGAGGATCAGGCCGCAGCCGGCTCCGGCGATGACGATGTAGTACCACTGCGAGCTGACCGAGAGGTCGGGCATCGAGCCGGCCCAGAGGAAGAAGCCGACCGCGGCCACGGCGGAGCCGAGAACGACCGCCGGGCGCGCCCCGACTCGATCGAGCAGCTTGCCGCCGTACTGCGAGGCGATCACGTAGCCGGCGAAGAAGATCATCAGGTATTGACCGGTTTCCGAGGCGCTTTCGCCAAGCGAGATCTGCGCGTACATGCTGGCGAAGAAGAACATTGGGATGAACGGGATCATCAGCAGGAAGAGGATCGCGTTGTCGACCGCGAAGGCGCGGTCGCGGAAGGTGCGCAGCTGGATCAGCGGGTTCTCGATGCGCAGCTCGTAAAGCACGAAGGCGACCAGCAGGGCGAGGCCGGCGGCGATGCAGAGCCAGGTCGTGGCGCTGCCCCAGCCCCAGACGCTGGATTGCTGCAGGCCGAGCACGGCGAGGCCCATGCCGCCGGAGACCAGCAGTGCCCCGCGGTAGTCGACCGGAGCCGGGTACCTTGCGTTGTCCGGCTTGGAGATCGCCGTGAGGACGAGGGCGATGATCGCGACGGGGATGTTGACCCAGAAGATCGCCCGCCAAGAGACTTCGACCAGGTAGCCCCCGGCCAGCGGGCCGATTGCGGTCAGGCCGCCGGCGATGCCGAAGAAGATCGCCATCGCGCGACCGCGCTCCTGCACTGGGAAGGTGGCGAGGACGATCGCCAGGGCGGCGGGAAACATGATCGCCGCGCCGGCTCCCTGGATCACGCGGAAGGTGACGATCCAGGCCTCGTCGAGGCTGCCGGTCGGGGTGGCGCCGCAGAGGGCGGAAGCGGTGGCGAAGACGATCACGCCGAGCACGACCATGCGGCGATGGCCGAGGATGTCGGCGAGGCGGCCGCCGAGCGCGAAGAGAGCCGAGAGCGAGAGCAGGTAGCCGTTGACGATCCACTGCACCCCGGTCGAGGAGAGCGAGAGGTCTTCCTGCAGGCTGGGCACGGCGATCGCGACGATCGTCATGTCGATGAAGGTCATCGAAACGGCGAAGATCATCGCTGCGAGGATCAGTGTCTTGTTGGCGCTGCCGGTCTTCTCCATGTCCCTCCGTTTTGTCGCCACGGCGCCGAATCCTCCCCTTTCGATAGTCTCGCGGCGCTCATGCCGGACGTATTTTGGATTGGCCTCGTTCTCGCCGCCGCGATCTTCCTGATCGGCGTCATCTCGGGAATGCGCTCGCGCACGACGAGCCTCGCCACCGGCGCGGCGATCGGCGCCTACCTGGGCTTCATGCTGTCCTTTCCGCTGCTTGCCATCGGCCTCGCCACCAGCTAGCTCCTGCCTGCTCGCGTAGCGGCCGCTGTCAGCGGGTAGTTGTGCGGCTGTATGCCCGCGACAGAAAAGGAAGCCCGCCCAGATGGCTGAGTTGACGATTCCCAGTTTCACCCTTCACGACGGCGTCGAGATCCCCCAGCTTGGATTCGGCGTCTTCCAGGTTCCGCCCGAGGACACCCAGGAGGTGGTCGAGCAGGCACTCGATGTCGGCTACCGCCACATCGACACCGCAGCTGCCTACCGCAACGAGAAAGGCGTCGGCGCCGCGATCGAGGCCTCGGGTCGGCCGCGTGAGGACCTCTTCGTCACGACCAAGCTCTGGAATTCCCAGCAAGGGTTCGACTCGACCCTGGAGGCCTTCGAGGCGAGCCTCGGCCGCCTCGGCCTCGACTACGTCGACCTCTACCTGATCCATTGGCCGGTGCCAACCGAGGACCGCTTCGTCGACACCTGGCGGGCCTTCGAGCGCATCCACGAGGAAGGCCGCACGCGCACGATCGGCGTCTCCAACTTTCGCATCGAGGATCTCGAACGGCTCGAGGTGGAGACCGACAGCCGCCCGACCGTGAACCAGATTGAGCTGCACCCACGTCTTCAGCAGGCCGACCTGCGTGCCTGGCACGCTGAGCATGAGGTCGCCACCGAGGCCTGGAGTCCGCTCGCCCAGGGCGAGCTGCTCGACGACGAGACCATCACCGCCATCGCCGAGCGGCACGACAAGACGCCGGCCCAGGCGATCCTGCGCTGGCACCTGCAGCTGGGCAACGTGGTCTTCCCCAAGTCGGTGACGCCGGAGCGGATCCGCGAGAACATCGAGATCTTCGATTTCGAGTTGAGCGACGCCGAGATGGCGGAATTCGAGAGACTCGACCGCGGTGAGCGCATCGGTCCAGACCCGGGGACGTTCGTCTCGCCGTAGCGTTCTGGTCAACACGGTCGCCGCGACCGCCTTCCTGGTCGGCGGCTCGCTCTTCGCGTTCGGCGCCGCCTTGGCGCAGGCGGGGATCAACCCAACCGCCTGCGCGACGATCTACCTCGTCGGCGGCGTCTTCTTCAGCACCGGTGGCTACGCCTCGGTGCTGCAGGTCGTCAACGAGCCCGGCGAAGGCTTCGCCGCCCCGGCCCGCTGGCGCTGGTGGTCGCGCGAGCCGCGCCGCCTGCAGTGGCTGAGCGCGGTCGTTCTCTTCGCCGGCACGATCGTCTTCGCGATCAACCTCGTCGACTCGTTCATCGCCGAACTCAGCCCGGCCGCGGCGAACCGGCTCATCTGGTCGCCCGACATGGTTGGTTGCGCGCTCTTCCTCATCTCCGGCCACCTGGCCCTGATCGGCATCGGCGGCGGCCGCCGCTTCTGGCAGCGGCGCGACCTCGGCTGGTGGATCATCGCCGTCAACCAGATCGGCTCGGTCCTGTTCATGGTCTCCGCCGTCGCCTCCTTCGTCTCGCCGTCGGACGGCGACGAGCTCTCGACCGGCATCGCCAACTGGGGAACCCTGCTGGGTGCCCTCTGCTTCGCCGTCGCCGGTCTGATGCAGGAGTTCGAGCACCCGCACGGCCCGCGCCGGCGCCGCCCTCCCCGAACTGCATCAAATATCCGGTCCACCAGGCCGGGAATTTGATGCAGTTCGCTCAGGACTCGGCCGTCTGCGGGCGGCGGACCTCGTGGCGCCCCTCGCCGTAGAGGCGGGTCTCGTAGGCGATCATCGCCCAGACCAGCAGGTTGGCGATCGCCAGGGGAACGAGGGCGGGGACCTCGGTCGCAACGGGTACCAGGAGAATCAGGACGATCCCGAGCAGCAGGCGCTGCCGGTTGATCGTGTGGACGTGCCGGTAGCGGAAGACGACGTGGCCGAAGAGGTAGATGGCGAGGCCGCCGAGCAGGGCGAAGGCGGGCACGGTGTGCAGGTGCTCGTCGGTGTGGCCGATCGTCGTCTTCAAGCCGAGGGCGACGAGGACGATCCCGGCCACCATCACCAGGTGCATGTACGAGTAGGAGTCGCGGGCCATCTCGTTCTGGGTCTTGCCGACGTCGGCCTCGGCCAGACGTTTGCCGGCGACGATCGCGACGATGTCGAAGTAGATCCACCACATCGCCGCGGTCAGCGCGACCCCGAGCACGGCCGCGGTCCCGATCGCGAGGGTGAGCGAGTGGGAGGCGCCGACGCCGATCGCGACGATCGACTCGCCGAGGGCGATGATCACGATCAGGCCGTGGCGCTCGGCGAAGTGGCCGGGGACCAGCTTCCAGCCCTCGGAGCCGAAGAAGTAGGGCCCCGCCATGTCGAGGAAAAGGGCGAGCGCCCAGAGCGCGCCCTGGGCGAGACCGTCGAACAGCGATGCCGTCGCCAGCAAGCCGACGGCGACGGCGGTGCTGCCGGCCAGGCCGAGGACCGAGTGGCGCAGGGCGTCGTCCTCGGGGCTGGCGAGCATGAAGAGCGCGATCTGGGCGCTGCGCACGACCCCGTAGATCAGCGCGAAAGGCAGCGCCAGGTCTCCGAACGCTTCCGGCACGCAGAGCGAGACCAGCAGCAGCGCCGCCATCGCGCCGAAGATGACCAGGCGCACCGCACCCTCCTCGGGGTCGATCACGCTGGTCAGCCAGGAATAGCCGGTCCAGGCCCACCAGAGCATGCCGAGGACCAACAGCCCTTGGGCCAGGCCCGACCAGGTCGGGTGGTGGGCCATCAGCGCCGTGCATTGGGTAATCGCCAGCACGAAGACGAGGTCGAAGAAGAGCTCCAGCGGCGTTACGCGCTCGCCTTCGCGAAGGGTGGTGCCGAGGCGGGAACCTCCCGTTGCTTCGCTGGCGGCCATCGCCGCCATCTTGTCAAGCGGCGGCGGCCGACCCGGTGTCTTCGGCGTGGTAGCGCTCGAGCAGCGCCTCCTCCTCGTCCCGCTTGGGGAAGAAGAAAAAGACGAGGCCGGCACCGAGCAGCACGGCGACGATTCCTGCCGTGTAGGCGAGCTCGTCCCCCTGCAGGAACGAGGCCTTGGCGGCGGCGATGATCTGTTCGGAGTGGCCGGGGTACTGCGAGGCCAGGTCGGCGGCGCTGGAGAAGGACTTGGTCAGCTCGCCTTCGACGTTCTCGTTGATCTTGGCCGATTCGCCGGATGAGGCGATCGCGGCACTGGCGGCGGCGGCGTAACCGGCGGTGAGCAGGGCGCCGAAGATCGACTGCATGATCGCGCCGCCGAGGTCGCGCTGCAGGTCGGCGGTTCCCGAGGCCATGCCGGCGCGGGTGACCGGGACGGAGCCGGTCAGCGAGTGCGAGGCCGGGGTGCCGGCGAAGCCGACGCCGATCCCGATCAGGGCGTAGCCGAGGCCGACCTTCCAGTAGTCGATGTCTTCCTTCCAGAGCAGCAGCATGGTGAGGAAGCCGAGCAGGCAGAAGACGTAGCCGACCAGCAGGGTGAAGCGGGCGCCGCGTGCCTCGACCAGTTTCGCCGAGCGGGGAGCGACGACGACCATCAGCGCCGCAGCCGGCAGGATCGCCAGGCCCGAGTCGAGGGTCGAGTAGTCGAGCACGTTCTGCAGGAACTGCTGGCCGATGAACATCGCTCCCATCAGCGAGCCGAAGACGATGATCCCGGCGCAGGCAGCGACCCAGAAGACGCGCCGTGCCGCTACGTTGAGGTCATAGAGCGGCGAGCGCGCGCGCCGCTGGCGGATCACGAAGGCGACGGTCGCTGCGATTGCGACCAGGCCAAGTCCGATCGCCAGCGCTCCCTTGCCGGGAACCGGGGCGAGGTTGATCCCCAGCACGAGCGCCGCGATCAGCAGGATCGAGAGAATGCCGCCGAGATTGTCGACCGGCTCCGTCGCCTCGTTGACGTGGGCGGGGACATAGCGCCAGGCCATGAAGAGGGCGAGCGCCGCCAGCGGCAGGGTGACGAGGAAGACCGAGCCCCAATCGAACTGTTCGAGCAGGGCCCCGGAGAGCAGTGGCCCGAGTGATGCGATCGCGCCGCCGATCGCCGACCAGAGCGCGATCGAGCGGGTTCGTGCGGCCCCCGACCACAGCGCCGTGATCAGGGCGAGGGTGGTGGGAAAAGCCATGCCGGCCGCGACGCCGCCGAGCAGTCGAGCGACGAAGAGGACGCCGTCGGAGGGAGCAAAACCGGCGAGCAACGAGGCCGGTATCGAGAGTCCCATGCCGAGCAGCAGCATCATCTTGCGCCCGTAGCGGTCGCCGAGCGCGCCCAGGTAGAGGACCGAGGTGGCAAGCCCCAGCGAGTAGCCGACGGCGATCAGGTTGAGCGTCGTCTGGCCGGAGCCGAATGCCTTGCCGATGTCGGGCAGGGCGACGTTGGCGACGGCGAGGTTGAGGTTGGCGACGGCCGCGACCAGGATCAGCGCCGAGAGGACGAGACCGGCGCGCTTGGGACTGCTCGACTCCATCTGAGCAGGCAACCTACCCCAGCATGACGGCGGTCACGTGCGATTACCGCGGCGCCTGAGAGGATTGGCCTGTGATCGCGGAGCGAACAAGCGTGCATCTCTGGTTCTTCGCGCAGTGAGCGAAGCGGAACACTGACGCATGGCGGACGAGCGCAAGCGGCCCGAGGCGCCGCGCAGCGAGAAAGTCCTGCCGGGGATCTGGAGGCTGCGGCTTGCCCTTCCTTGGCCGGGCGTGCCCCACGGCAACGTCTGGGCGATCGAGTCCGGCGGCGGCATCGTCCTCTTCGACACCGGCATCGGCGGCAAGGGTCGGATGCGCCAGTTCGACCTCGCCCTCGCTCAGGCCGGCTTCGGCCTCGAGGACGTGAAGCTGCTGGTCTGTACCCACTCCCACACCGATCATTACGGCCTGGCAGCGCCGATCGTCGAGGGGGCCGGCTGCGAGCTCTGGATGCACCCCGCCTGGGAGCACGTGCGCCTGCTTGCCGACGACCCGGCGGCGGCGCTGGAGCAGCGGCTGGAGGTGGCGCGGCAGAGCGGCGTCCCTGTCGCCGGGCTCGAACGCTACCGCGAGGCCCGCAAGGACGATGACGACAACGGCATCGACGCGATCGTCGAGCCCGACCGCGACCTTCTGCCGGGGGTTGAGGTTGCGACGGACCTCGGCACCTGGCAGGTCTACGAGACCCCGGGTCACGCTCCCTCGCACGTCGTCCTGCACCAGCCCGAGCGCAAGCTGATGATCTCCGGCGATCACCTGTTGGGTCGCACCGTTCTCTTCTTCGATCACGGCCACACTCCTGACCCGATCGGCGAGTTCCTCGGCAGCCTCGACCGGGTCGAGCCGCTCGAGGTCGACCTCTGCCTGCCGGGCCACGGGCGGCCCTTCCGCGATCCCCAGGGCAAGATCGATGAGGCGCGCCGGCAGGTCGCCGAGCTGCTGGAGAAGACGCGCGACGCGCTCGGCGAGGGCGAGCGGACCGGCTTTGAAATCGTCGCCGAGATCGTCGGCGCCGACAACGTCAACACGCCGGTCAGCGCCTGGGTCCTGCAGATAGTCCTCTCTTGCCTCGACCACATGGCGATCCTCGCTGAGGTCGTCAAGGTCGAGGGCACCGACCCGCAGAAATGGCGGCTGGCGTGAGCGCCACCCGGCACTCCCTATAGCCTTCGCCAATGGCCAGCTTCACGCTTACGCGCGAGATAGGGGCATCGCCGGAGACCGTCTTCGCGGTGCTCACCGACCATCGCAAGTACTCCGAGCTGACGCCGGTGCGGAAGTCGGTGCTCGAGCGGGAGGGCGAGGCCGACGTCAACGGCGTCGGCGCGATCCGCAAGCTGACCGTGGTCGGGCCGCCGATGCGGGAGGAAGTGATCGCCTTCGAGGCCCCCAGTCGCTTCTCCTACACGGTGCTGTCCGGGTTGCCGGTGCGCGATCACGTCGGCACGGTCGAACTGACCGCTGACGGCACGGGAACCAAGATGGTCTACGCCGTCCGCACGCAGCCGACCCTGCCGGTCGTCGGCTTCGCCGTCGTCGCCGCGATCAGGCAGGCGATTAAGGGACTGATCGACGGCGTTGCCAAGGAGTCGGAACGGCGCGCAGCCGCGGCAGGTTGAGCGAGCGCGGATGAGCCCGCGCGTCGAGGAGCAGGAGCTGCGCACGCGGGCAATCGGGGGAGTGCGCGAGGAGGTCGAGGCTTTCGGCAGCGCCGCCCCCGATTCGAAGCTGATCCGCCGCCAGGGCCTGCTCGCCGCCGTCGTTCCCGCTGCGCCGCAGCGCTCTCTCTTCAACTCCGTCTACTACGACGATGCGGAAATGCTGGCGGCGCAGCTCGACGTCCTGGCCGAGACCTATGACGCGAGCGGCGTCCGCGCCTGGACCGTTTGGGTTCCCGATGGGGATCGCGCCACGGCCGAGCTGCTCGCTGGGCGTGGGCACGTGCTCGATGCCGAGCCGCGGGCGATGGCAATGGAGCTCGGGGACTTCGATGCCGCGCCGCCTGAGCCCGCGGGCGTTTCGATGGGGCGGATCGACGCGACCACCTGCGCGGAGCTCAACGACCTTGCCTACGGCTACGGCGCCGACGGCTTTCGCGCCGGATTGGCGCGGGAGACCGCGATTCGCTGGTACGGCGCCTATCGCGCCGGGGAGCCGGTGGGCTGCGTCGGCGCGATCGAGGTGAGCGATGACTTCTGCATCACGGGCGTTGCGACCCAGCCCGAGCAACGCGGCCAGGGCATCGCCAGCTGGCTGCTCTGCCGGGCGCTCGCCGACGCCTGTGGGCGCGGCCTGACCTCGGCCTCCCTGCAGGCGACGCGCGCCGGCGCACCGATCTACGAGCGCCTCGGCTTTCGCGACTTCGGTTACCTGGAGATGTGGGAGCTGCGCCGCTGAAGGGGTTCTGGAAGACGGCCCTGGTTGGGATCTGGGGCGCCGCCGGCCACTTCTGGCACAGCCGGCGTGGGCTGGCTATCGGCCTGATCGTCGCTGGCACGATCGCTGTCTTCGCCGCCGGCGTGCTGACCTACGAGCTGGTCAAGCGGCCCGGCGACGTGCACAACGAAAACGCCACCTTCGTGCCGCAGAAGCCGTCGAGACCGCAGGCGAAGACCGTCAACTGGCCGATGTTCGGGCTCAACCCGGCGCGCACCCGCTACCTGCCCGCCAAGGGGGTCAAGCCCCCGTTTCGCAAGCTCTGGCGCTTCACCGAGCGGCCGCTGCTCGAGTTCCCGCCGATCTACGTCGCCGGCAAGCTCTACTTCGTCAACAACAACGGCACCGCCTACGCGCTCGACGCCGACACCGGCAAGCTGCTTTGGGAACGCAGCATCGGCCGGCTCAACGCTTCCTCGCCGACCTACTCCAAGCACCGCCTCTACATCGTCAACCTCGTTCCCGGTCACATCGTCAAGCTCGACGCCAAGACCGGCAAGACGATCTGGAAGCGCTCGCTGCCGGGGCGCGCCGAGTCCTCGCCGGTGGTGATCGACCGCACGGTCTACTTCGGCTGTGAGGACGGCAACCTCTACGCGCTGAGCACGATCAGCGGCGACGTGCGCTGGGCGACCAGCCTCGGCGGCCCGGTCAAGTCGGCTCCCGCCTATTACGGCGGCACCCTCTATGTCGGCGACTACGGCGGCTACATGAACGCGGTCGACGCCAAGACCGGCAAGCTGAGGTGGCAGAGCGGCTCGCTGGGCCAGGGCTTCGGCACCTCGGGCCAGTTCTACTCGACTCCCGCGGTCGCCTTCGGCCGCGTCTACGCCGGCAACAACGACAACCGCGTCTACAGCTTCGACCTCGAGAACGGGACGCTGGCGTGGAGCTACTCGACCGGCGGCTACGCCTACTCGGGCCCGACCGTCTCGACCACCCGCCACGCGCCACCGACGGTCTACATCGGCTCCTTCGACGGCAACGTCTACGCGCTCGACGCCAAGGACGGCAGCGTGCGCTGGAGCCGCTCGGCCGGGGGGCAGGTGGTCGGCTCGCTCTCGGCGATCGGCGACATCGTCTACGTCGCCGAGTTCACTCACAACTCGACCAGCGGCTTCATGATGCGCAGCGGCAAGCGCGTCTTCCGCTACCGGCGCGGCACCTACTCGCCGGTGATCTCCGATGGCCGCCGTATCTACCTGACCGGCTACTCCAGCCTCACTGCGCTGGAGCCCTACAAGTTGAAAGGGGAGGTCGCCCCGGCGATCGTCGCGCCTAAGGCTTCGCCGCGATCCCGCCCGGAGGAGGAGGCGGCGCCAGCGGCGGGTTCGGCGCGAAAGCAGGGAAAACCGGGTGATGGAGGGCGTCGCTGAGGGCGGCGAGGCTGGCCGGATAGTTCTGGATCCGGTAGGCGCTGGTCGAGCCGAAGTCCTGGTAATAGACGAGCATCTTGGTGCGTTTGTGTCCCCGCACCCAGCCCATCAGGCGGCTCACGTAGGCGGGGTCGTCGGCCCCGGCGGAGATGCCGAACTCGGGAATCGAGAAGGGCTTGGAGGCGTAGCGGTTGTAGAGCCCGGTCAGCGCTTTCCAGTCCTGGTTGTCGGAGTAGAAGTCGGTGCCGACCCAGTCGACGTACTTGTCGCCCGGGTAGAAGTATTTGGGCCGGTTGTGGGGCACGGTCGGCGAGCCGGCCGGCAAGGTGCTCCAAAGGACCGCGATCGGGGCCTTCGGCAGCCCCTTGACGCCGGTTTTCAGCGGCGGCAGCCCCGTTTCCCCTAGCCGCGCGTCGATCCGGGCCAGACTGCCGCCGCCGTGGACGATCACGTAGATGCGGCGGAAGGCGAGCCGGTACCAGCGCGGCTTGTGGGCGGCGTCGCGCAGCTTGCCAGCGCAGTCGTAGGAGGCGTAGACGTTGAGGCAGCGGTTGGGCTCGCCCAGCGGGCGGACGTAGGCCGGCATCTTCTTCTCCCAGAAGAGCCGGTTGAGCCGCACCAGGTATTCGTCGCCGTAACCCTGCGCGATTGAGCGCGGGCTGATCAGCTCGCTGCCGCTTCCCGGGTCGCCGGTGGTGATGTGCAGGACCGGTCGCGCCCGCGCCTCCTGCCAGCGTTCGATCGACTCGGGGAAGTCCGATCCCCAGATGCGGAAGCTCTCGATCAGGGCGGGATGCTTGTTCAGCGCCTCGCTGAACTGGCCGAAATCGGCCGGGTCGCCGGTGTCGCTGATGCCGAAGAAGATCTTCTCGCCCTTCGGCAGGAGGGCTCCGGCCGAGGCGCCGGCGGGCAGCGCGGCGCAGAGCGCGGCGACGAGCGCCAGCGCGAGGACGCGTTTCGGGGTGAAGCGATTCATCCGAGGCAAGTTCGATCCGGGTTGGCCGACCACCTTGCGCCAACCCCGGCGCGAACGCCGGGTTGCTGCCGCTACTGGGCGACGAGTTGCAGCACTTCGTCGGCGTACTTGGCGACGAAGCTGGGGCCGACGCCGCTGATCTCGGCCAGGCCGGCCTCGTCGCGGGGACGACGCGCGGCGATCGCCGCCAGCGTCTTGTTGTGGGCGACGGTGTAGGCCGGCTTGCCGGCGGCGGCCTTCAGTCGCCATGCCTTCAGCTCCTCGAAGAGGGGCGCGTCGGCTTCGGTCAGGTCGGCGGGCGCCGCCGCCTTCGCTTTCTTTGGCGCCCGGATCACGATCGTCTCGGGATCCGGCAGCCAGCCGGTCCCGTCGCAGACGTCGCAGCAGCGAGCGAGCGGCTGTCCCGCCGTGCTGTCGCCGAAGTGGTCGAGGATGCTGCGGCGCCGGCAGCGCTCGCCGTAGATGAAGGACTTGATCGTGCGGTAGTCGCGCCAGCCGCGCTCGCGGGCGATCGTCAGCTCGGGATCGCGCTGCTCGATGAAGCGCACCAGGCGGCCGAGGTCGGCCTTCATCGCCAACAGGACCGCCTTTGCAGGCTGGCCATCACGACCGCCGCGGCCGGCCTCCTGGTAGTAGGCCTCGAGGCTGGTCGGGATCGCCATGTGCCAGACCGAGCGCACGTCGGCCTTGTCAACGCCCATGCCGAAGGCGTTGGTGGCGACGATCACTTCGGCGTCGCCTTCCATGAAGCGGCGCTGGGTGGTGGTGCGGTCCTCGGACTCCATGCCGGCGTGGTAGGCGAGCGCCCTCAGGCCGGAGTCGCGCAGCGTCTGGGCGACCTCGTCGGTGTCGCGCCGGGTGCCGCAGTAGACGATCGCCGGTCGGTTCTCGGGGTCGGCGAGGCCGCCTTCCAGCAGTGCCAGCCGGCGTGCCTTGGAGCCCTTGCCCTCGAGCTGGACGACGTCGAAGGAGAGGTTGGGGCGGTCGAAGCCGGAGCGCACCTGCAGCGGCTCCTCGAGCCGGAAGCGGGAGACGATCTCGGCCGCCACGGCCTTGGTTGCGGTCGCGGTGCAGGCCATCACCGTGGGCCGGCCGAGCCGCTCGGCGATCTCGGGCAGGCGCAGGTAATCGGGGCGAAAGTCGTGCCCCCACTCCGAGACGCAGTGGGCCTCGTCAACCGCCAGCAGGTCGATGCGCCGTTGGGCGAGGGCGTCGAGGAAGACGGTCGAGGCGAAGCGCTCGGGCGAGCAGTAGACGATCCGGGCGCTGCCGCTGCGCACCTGGTCGAGGGCTTCGCGGGCGCCTTCGGCGCTCATCCCGGAGGAGATCATCGCCACCGGGTGGCCGGCGGCGGTGAGCCGGCGCCACTGATCCTGCATCAGCGCGATCAGCGGGCTGACGACGATCGTCAGATCCTCGGTCGCCAGGCCCGGCAGTTGGTAGCAGAGGCTCTTGCCGCCGCCGGTCGGCATCACGATCAGCGAGTCGCGCCCTTCCAGGCCCGCCTCGACCGCCTCCCGCTGTCCGGGCCGCCAGCTCTCGAAGCCAAGTTCTCCGAGAAGCTGGTCGGCCCTGTGGCCTGCCACGACTGTCATCGCCAGCAGGCTATGGGTATCAGCTGACGATCTGGGCGGGCACCTGTGACAACTCCTCGGCGAGAGCGTCAATTTCCTGTGCCAGCTTGCGGGTGTCGGCCTTGCTCAGGTCCGTGTAGAGGACGAAGCCGTCGCCGCGCCGGTAGGGCTCGAGCGAGGCGTAGACGTCTTCGAAGCTCGCTTCGATTTCCTTCGCCAGCTTCGGGTCCTTCTCGGAGAGCAGTGGCTCGACCGCTTCGAAGGCGACCTCGGCACCTTCGACGTTGGCCTCGAAGTCGACCAGGTCGGTGTGCGAGTAGCGCTCCTCCTCGCCGGTGATCTTCGATGCCGAGACCTCGCCGAGCAGCTCGTTGGCGCCGTTGGCGATCTGTACCGCCTGCAGCTCGACCTTCGCCACCTTGGCCTGCAATTCTTCGACGTCGGCGAGCAGCTGCTTGGCGACGGGCTCCATGCCCTTGGTGGTGCCGATGACGACGGGTTGCATGCCCGCTGTCGCACCGCTCCAAAGCGCCTTCTCGATCCGGTGGAATCCTTCGAATTCGCTGGCGGGAACGTCATTTTCGCGGGCATCGATGCGGGGGTCGAGGCTGCCGAAGGACTCGGCGACCGGCTCGATCCGCTCATAGGGGATCCGCGCTGCCGGGTAAAGCGACCTCGCCTTGGCGGCGTTCCCGGCGACGACTGCGGAGACGAACGGTTCCGTCGCGGCAACCAGCTCGGCGGTGTTTTCCTCGAGGTACTCGCGGTACTGGGCGATCGCCGCTTCGACTTCGGGGCTGTTCTCGGCCTTCAAGTCGCCGCTGACCGTGAGCGTGCCTTTCTCCTCGTCCCCACCCGGGCAGTAGAGCGTGTACTCGCCCTTCTCCAGGGTCAGCGCGAAGCTGCCGGAGAGCCCGTCGGAGAGGTTCTCGACCTCGCCCAGGATCGTTTCGCCGTCCATCACCTCGAGCTCGGTCACCTTCGAGGTGCCGGCGTTTTCGACTTCGAAGTTAATCGGCCCGGCCGGCGCCTTTGCCGAGTTCGGCTCGCAGCCCGCGTCGGTCAGCTTGAAGGCCATCTTCTTGGCGCCCGGAGGGGCGTCGCCGCTGGAGCCGCAGCCTGCGGCAAGCAGCGGGAAGAGGCCGATGCCGGCGGCAATCAGCAGGGGGCGGAGAGCAAGTCGGTTCATCGGGTTGGGTGCTCCTTGTTGGTTCCTGGACAAGATTAGGTGACCCTAACAAAAACCGACACATTCAGTCGGAATATGGTTCCGCTGTTCCTTTGCCTGTTATTCGGAGGCGTCGAACGGCGGAGTCAACCAAGCAGCGTTTCGCCGACGTAGCCGCCGCTGCGGGCCCCCGGAGGGACGGCGAAGACGGCGCTGCCCACGTGCTTGATGTACTCGTTAAGCGCATCCAGGGAGCCGAGCCGCCGCTGGATCGAGACGAATTGATCGGGGTCGCGCTGGAAGCTGATGAAGAAAAGGCCGGCTTCGAGCTCGCCGAGCCTCTCGTCGACGCCGTCGGTAAAGGAGTAGCCGCGGCGCAGGATCCGCTCGCCGTTGTTGGCGCTCGCGGAGGCGAGGCGAACGTGGGCGTCGACCGGGATCACCGGCCTGCCGTCCTTCTCGGCCTCGAGGTCGATCGGTTCGAACTCCTCGCTGCCGCCGAGGGGAGCGCCGCGGTACTTGTCGCGGCCAATCGTCCGCTCCTGGTCGACTAGCGGCGAGCGGTCCCAGATCTCGAGCAGCATGCGGATGCGGCGGGTGACCAGGTAGGTGCCGCCGCGCATCCACCACGGTCCTTCGTCGCCGACCCAGACGAAGCGGTCCATTGCCTCCTTGTCCTCGGCCTTGATGTTGGCGGTGCCGTCCTTGAAGCCCATCAGGTTGCGCGGGGTCTCCTGGCTGCGACTGGTGCTGGCGGTGCGCCCGAAGCCGAGCTGGGACCAGCGCATGACGACGGTGCCGCGGCCGATCCGGGCGAGGTTGCGGACCGCGTGGAAGGCGACCTGGGGATCGTCGGAGCAGGCCTGCACGCAGAGGTCGCCGCCGCTTTCGCCCTGGTTCAGCTCGTCGGCCGGCAGCGGCGGGATCTCGCGCAGCGCCGCTGGGCGCTTGCCGGTCAGACCGAGCCCGCGGCGTTCGAAGAGGCTCGGCCCGAAGCCGATGGTGACGGTCAGTCGCGAGGGCAGCAGACCGACCGTCTCGCCGGTGTCGTCGGGCGGTGCGAGCTGCACCTCGTTGACGTCGCCGACCATCTCGCCGGCGGTCATCTCGGCCGCCGCCGTCGACCATTCCTGCAGCAGCTCGCGCAGAGCGGCGGGGCTCGGGTCGACAAGGTCGAATGCGGCGAAGTGGAGGCGGTCCTGGGCCGGGGTGGCAATGCCGGCTTGGTGCTCGCCGTAAAACGGGACCGAGCCGGTGCCGTCACTCGCCTCGGCGTTCTCGCTGCCGACCAGGTAGCCGGCGGCGCCGCCGAGCCCGATGCCGGCGGCGCCGACCCCGGCCGAGGCCAGCAGGCGTCGCCTTGTCAGCTCGGTCATCGCGGTTGCTGGGTCGGCATCAGGCCGGGCTCTCGGCGGGAGCGGACTGCCCCTGGCCCGGCTGCGCCCCCGCCGGCGAGCGCCGGATGCGCATGCGGTCCGGCCAGAGGACGTAGAGCGTCATCGGCACCGCGTAGAGCACGTAGACGAGCACCTCACCGACGGTCGGGGTCGGCTGCAGGCCCAGCATCCCGGTCAGCAGCGAGCCGGAGATCGTTCCCGGCTGGACCAGCCAGGTGAGGTCGAGTGCCTGCGCCTGCATCGTGTTGAACCAGCCGGCCTCGTGGGCGGTGTGCAGCGAGCTCGACAGCAAGCCGGCGGCGACGAAGACGAGGATCAGGCCGGTGATGCGGAAGAAGCGATTGAGGTTGAGTCGCACGCCGCCGCGGTAGAGGCCGACGCCGATCACGATCGCCAGGACCAGGCCGATCACCGCTCCGGCCCCGGCGGCGGTCGTGTCGGTGGCGTCCTGAAAGGCGGCGAGCATGAAGACCGAGGTCTCGAAGCCCTCGCGCAGGACGGCGAGGAAGGCCATCGCGACCAGCGCCATCGCCGAACCGCGCGCCAGCGCGTGCGCCGCCTCGCCTTCCAGCGCTTTTTTGATCCCGCGCGCGTTGCGCCGCATCCAGACGATCATGTAGGTCACCGCTGCCACGGCGATCAGCCCGATCACCGTCTCCAGTCCCTCCTGCTCTTTCTGCGGGAGCTGTTCGCCGACGACCTCGAGCAGCACCGCGATGCCGAGGCAGAGGGTGACCGCGATCCCGACCCCGATCCACATCTGCTTGATCGCGTCGCCGCGGCCCTCCTTGACCAGAAAGGCGGCGATGATGCCGACGATAAGCGATGCCTCGACGCCCTCGCGCAGGGCGATGACCAGGGTGGGGATCAACGCTAACTCCTCTGCTCTACGTGGTCCGACATGACGATTAGGCCCCCCTAATTAGGGGGGCCAAACCTAGCACGCCGGTCGGGATTGCGCCCTGGGGAAGTGCTGGTTCGGCAGCCACGGCTCGTGCCACTGGCAGATGCCGCGGGTCAGCTTCTCCGCCTCGGGCGGCCCCCAGGTGCCGGGCTCGTACTCGTGCACCGGCCCCGGTTCGTCGAGCAGAGGCTGCACCACCCGCCAGGTCTCCTCGACCGTGTCCTGGCGGGTGAAGAGCTGGTGGTTGCCGGCGATCGCGTCGCCGAGCAGACGCTCGTAGGGCTCCGGCTCCTCTCCCGGGACCTTTTCGAAGAGCACCTCGAGATCGGCCGGCTCGAAGGCCTCCTCGCCTGCCTGCTTGGCGAAGAGGCGCATGCGAGCACCGGGCTTGGGCTCGATCCGCACGGTGATCTGGTTCGGATCGGGCCGCTTGTCGACACCGAGGCCGAGCGGCGGCGGTCGTTTGAAGACGACGCTCACCTCACTCGACTTGGCGGGCATGCACTTGCCGGCCCGGATGAAGAAGGGCACTCCGTGCCAGCGCCAGTTGTCGACCGCCAGCTCGACCGCGGCGAAAGTCTCGGTGGTCGAATCGGAGGCCACGTCCTTGATCTCGCGGAAGCCTTTGTATTGACCGCGCACGTATCGCTGTGGGTCCGCCGTTCGCATCGCCTTGAAGAATTCGAGCTTCTTGTCGCGGACCGAGTCGTGATGGTTGCCGGTCGGCGGCCCCATCCCGACCAGGGCCAGCACCTGCAGGGCGTGGTTCTGGATCACGTCGCGCATCGCCCCGACCGCGTCGTAGAAGCGACCGCGATCGTCGACGCCGAAGTCCTCGGCGATCGTCATCTGCACGTGCGAGACGTGCTGGCGGTTCCAGACCGGCTCCAGTACCGAGTTGGCGAAGCGCAGGTAGGTGATGTCCATCACCGGCTCCTTGCCGAGGTAATGGTCGATGCGCAGGATCTGCTTCTCGTCCAGCGCTTCGCAGAGGTCGGCGTTGAGTGCTCGAGCCGAGGCGAGGTCGTGGCCGAAGGGCTTCTCGATCACGACGTGGGCGTTCTCGGTCAGGCCGGCGTCGCCGAGGCCGTGGACCACGGTGGCGAAGAGCGAGGGCGGGATCTCGAGGTAAAAGACGGGGCGCTCGGCGTCACCGATCGCCGCCGCGACCCGCTTGAAGGTGCTGGCATCGGCGTAGTCCCCCTGCACGTAGGAGAGGCGCTTGGCGAGGCGGGCGAAGACGTCTCCGTCGGGGCTGTCGACGGTGGCCGCAATCGACTCCCGGGCGTGCTCACGAAGCTTCTCGTCGTCCCAGTCGTCGATCGCGACGCCGACGATCGGGCAGTTGAGCTTGCCGCGCGCCTCGAGCCGGTAGAGCGCCCGGAAGGTCATCTTCTTCGCCAGGTCGCCGCTGATCCCGAAGATCGTCAGCACGTCGGCGTCGGCGTCGGAGTGCTTGGCGGTGGTTTCGGCCATCGGTTCGCCAGGCTACCCGTTGGCCATGCGGCCAACCGTCGCCCGGCATCACATAGGGTTTACGGCCATGGAGCTGGGAATGGTCGGGCTCGGCCGCATGGGGGCCAACATGGCGCGGAGATTGATGCGTGATGGCCACCGCCTCGTCGTCTATGACGTCAACCCCGACGCGGTCTCCGAGCTCGCCGGTGAGGGCGCCGAAGGGGCAGCCTCGCTCGAGGAGCTGGCGGCGAAGTTGAGCGCGCCGCGCTCGGTCTGGGTGATGGTCCCGGCCGGTGAGATCACCGAGAAGACCGTGGAGAACGTCGCGGCGGTGCTCGACGCCGGTGACGCGATCATCGACGGCGGCAATTCTTACTACCGCGACGACATCCGCCGCGCCGCCGAGGTGGGCGAGCAGGGGCTTGACTACGTCGACTGCGGGACCAGCGGCGGCGTCTTCGGCCTCGATCGCGGCTACTGCTTGATGATCGGCGGCCCCGACGGCGCCGTGCAGCGGCTTGATTCTGTCTTTGCCTCGCTGGCACCGGGAGTCGGAGCCGCCGAGCGGACTCCGGGGCGCTCCGGCGAGCCCGGCCCGGCCGAGAACGGCTACCTGCACTGCGGCCCCAACGGTGCCGGGCACTTCGTCAAGATGGTCCACAACGGGATCGAGTACGGCGTCATGGCCGCCTACGCCGAGGGCCTCAACATCCTCAAGAACGCCAACGCCGGCAAGGTCCAGCGCGAGGCCGACGCCGAGACGGCGCCGATGGAGCAGCCCGAGTACTACCAGTACGACCTCGACCTGCCCGAGGTGACCGAGGTCTGGCGCCGCGGCAGCGTGATCGGCTCCTGGCTGCTTGACCTGACCGCGGCCTCGATGCAGGAATCCGCCGACCTCGCCGAGTTCGAGGGCCGCGTCTCCGATTCCGGCGAGGGCCGCTGGACCTCGATCGCGGCGATCGACGAGGGCGTGCCAGCACCGGTGCTGACCGCCGCCCTGTACGAGCGCTTCGCTTCGCGCGGGCTCGACGACTTCGCCGACAAGGTGCTCTCGGCGATGCGCAAGCAGTTCGGCGGCCACGACGAGAAGCCGTCCTAGGGCAGGGCACGTGGCAATCGAGCTCGAGGTTTGCGCCGATGAGAAGGCGGCGGCCCGCCGTGCCGCTGAGCTGATCGCGGCAGTGGGCGCGGCCGCGGTCGCCGAGCGCAACCTCTTCTCGCTGGCGATGAGCGGCGGCCGCACCCCCTGGGCGATGCTGGCGATCCTCGGTGAAATCGAGCAGATGCCATGGCCCAACACGGAGCTCTTCCAGGTCGACGAGCGGCTTGCCTCGCCCGGCAGCGAGGAGCGCAACCTGACCCACATGGTGCTTGGCCTCTCGATGGACCACCAGTCGACGCTGCGGCCGATGCCGGTCACCCAGCGCGATCTCGACGGCGCCGCCCGTGACTACGAAAACACGCTTCCCGACCCGCTCGACTGCGTCCACCTCGGTCTCGGTCCCGATGGCCACACCGCCTCGCTGGTGCCGGACGACCCGGTGCTCGAGGTCAGCGACCGTCGCGTCGCCGTCACCGAGACCGCCTATCAAGGCCACCACCGGATGACCCTGACCTATCCGGCTCTCAACCAGGCCCGCCAGATCATCTGGCTCGTCACCGGCCCGAAAAAGGTCGAGCCCCTCGCCAAGCTGCTCGCCGGCGACACCTCGATCCCGGCCGGCCGGGTCGAGAACGCCAAGATGACGGTTGTCGCCGACGCGACAGCCGCGCCGCAGGCGCCCCGCGCCTAAAAAGCTCGCTTTGTTAGCGAATTCGCTAACATTAGCCCATGCCAGCAGCAGCGACGACCTCACTTGCAGAGCAAATACGGGCCCAAAGTGGGCTGAGCCAGGCTGAGTTGGCGCGCCGGGCCGGCCTGCCCCGTTCCGTTGTCAATGCCTACGTCCAGGGCACTCGGGAGCCGGGTGTAGATGCGCTTTCCCGACTGGCGGCGGCGGGTGGGTTGGAGCTGAAGGTCGATCGTCGTAAGCCACCGGTGGATGCCGAGCGCGCAGGGCGGATCCTCGTCCAGGTGCTCGAGCTGGCGGAGGCTCTGCCCTTCACACCCAGGACCGACCTCGACTACCCGCACCTCCCCGATCGCCTCGCTGCGAGGACGGCGGCTTGAGTGAGCTCGTCGACAAGCTTCTCGCGATTCACGGCTCGCTGAAAGAAGCCAGCATTCCTCATGCGTTCGGAGGGGCGATTGCTCTCGCTTACTGTGTCGAGGAGCCTCGCGGCACGCGGGACCTGGACGTGAATATCTTCGTCGACTCCGCCAAGGCCGGGCCAACGCTTGCCTGTCTGCCCTCCGGCGTGAAGGTGACTGACGACGACGTTGTAAAGGTTGAGCGCGACGGCCAGGCGCGGCTCGACTGGGACGGCACACCGGTCGACGTCTTCCTCAACAACGTCCCTCTGCACCAGGCGGTTGCCTCGTCAGTCGTCTGGGTGCCGCTCGCGGGCCACGAGATACCGGTGCTGGACTGCGCTTCACTGGCGATCTTCAAGGCATTCTTCGACCGCACCAAGGACTGGGCCGATATGGAGGCAATCGCCCAGGCGACGCCCGAGGACATCGACGCCGCCGCCGTGACGATCTCTGATCTGGTCGGCCCCGATGACCCGGCGGTCAAGCGCCTCGAGAGCCTGATTCCCCTTGATGTTGGATCCTGGCGCCGGTAGCCGCGACGTTAAGCCGTCTCCAGCGATACCGGGTGGTTGGCGACGATCATGCTGTCGGGGTCCCACTGGCGCTTGACCTCGGCGAGGCGGGCGCAGACGTCGGCGGGGAGAATCGCGTCGGCGTCGCAGGAGCGCTCGGTGAAGTTGTAGTAGGAGCCCTCGCTGGCCCAGGGCTGCATCGTCTGCTCGATCTTCGCCAGGTGCTGGGGGATTGCCGCGCCCAGCTCGGGCGTCATCGGCATGCCGACGCTGTACATGACGTACTCGGTCTCCAGGTGGGAGAGGGCGCCGCCGTCTGGGTCCGGGCGGCCCAGCGCGCCGCCGATGTGGCGCAGCTCGCTGAGCAGCAGCGGCGAGCCCGAGCCGGGGCCGGCGAGGCCGGCGAAGGCCTCGATCGCCTCGTCGGACAGCTCGCGGATCGTCATCCCCTCGCCGACGCCGGGCACCGGGTTCTCGGGGTCCATGTGGATGCGGCAGAGGTCCGCGGCGGGGATCTGGCCCCAGGTGTCCATGATCGTCTCGCCCAGCTCGCGCAGCGGCGCCACGATCGCTTCGCCCTCGGCCTGGCCGCCGATACAGGCGCCGTCGATAGTCAGCAGCGGCACGCCGCGGATCGGCTCGGGAACGTCGGGGATCGGCGGTGGGGTGACGAAGCGGACCACCGAGGTGACGTCGTCGGAAACCCCGGCGGCCCAGTCACGGTAGGCGCGGACCGCATCGGTGCCGAGCTCGGCGGGGAAGACGAGGGCGCCGGCGTAGATCTCGGCGATCGGTACCAGGCGCAGCTGCAGTGCGGTGACGATCGCGTAGCCACCGCCACCGCCGCGCAGCGCCCAGAAGAGGTCGGGCTCGTTCTCGGCGTCGACCGTGCGCGGCTCGCCATCTGCGGTGACCAGCTCGATTGCCTGCACGCGGTTACAGGCGAAGCCGTAGCGCCGCCCGAGCCAGCTGAGGCCGCCGCCGAGCGTGTAGCCGGTGACGCCGACGTCGGGTGAGGAGCCCGGCATCGAGCTGAGCCCGTGCGCCCCCGCGGCGCTGCTCAGCTCGGCGACCAGAACGCCGGCCTCGACCCGGGCCGTCTGCGCCTCGGGATCGACCTCGATGCCCCGCATGCGCTCGGTCTTGAGCAGGATCGTGCCCTCCAGCGGGGCGAGCGCGGCGGCACCGTGGCCGGTCCCCTGGCCGGTCACCTTGAGCTCGTTCTCGGCGGCAAAGCGGACCGTCTCGGCGACGTCGTCGGCACTCTCGGCAAAGACCACGGCCTCGGGTCGCAGGTCGGCGGCCAGGTTCCAGGCGAGGCGCGCCTCGTCCCAATCGGAGTCGCTCGCTGTGGCAACGCGGCCGGCGATCGCCAGCCCGGTGAAGTCACTCATCTGGTCTCCTCGGATCAGCTCAGGGACAAGCTTTTGACGGTGCCTTCGGCCCCCACCAGCACCGCGCTCACCATATCCGGCGGGAAAAGGCCGTGGGCGGCAACACCGGGATCGGCCTCGAGCCGGGCGGCAAGCTCCGCCGGGTCGCCGATCTCACCGCCGTAGTCGGCGATCACGCCGTCGTCGGGGCTGCGCGGCGCGTCGCGCAGAGTCACCGCGGAGCCGAGCCGATCCAGCGTCGAGGCGATCCCGAAGGAGAAGAGCTCGAGCGGCACAGGGGCACCGAGCGAGTCGACCGGCTTGCTCGAGTCGGCGATGACGACGAAGCGCTCGGCCGCCGCCGCGACGATCTTCTCGCGCAGGTGGGCGCCGCCGCCGCCCTTGATCAGCCAGCCGTCGGGAGTCACCTGGTCGGTGCCGTCGATCGCGATGTCGAGGCGCTGCAGCTGGCTGAACTCCTCGACCGGGATTCCCAGCCCCCGCGCCTGTTCCTCGGTGGCAATAGAGGTGGCGACGCAGCGGATGCCGCTGACGCCGCGGGCGGCGAGCGCCGGCAGCAGGTGCGCGACGGTCGATCCGGTGCCGAGGCCGACGGTCATCCCGTCCTCAACCAGCTCCGCCGCCGCTTCGGCGGCGATGCGCTTCTCGGCGTCAGCGGACACGGCGCCGCACTCTATCCAGGTCAGGTGCAACGTTTTTCGGCTCGCCCACAGCCACAACGCGTTGCACCTGAGGATCTATGCTCGCGGCGAGATGGACGCGCGTATCTGGTTGACCGGCGAGGGCGGCGAGCCGAGGTCGGTGGCGATCGCCGGCGAGCGCACGGTCGTCGGCCGCGACCCTGCGGCAGAGGTCCATATCGACGACGAGGCCGTTTCCTGGAACCACCTCGAGATCGAGAACCGCGGCGGCGTGCTGATGGCGACCGACCTCGACAGCCGTAACGGCACCGCGCTCAACGGTGAGCCGCTGGAGCGGCCGCGGCGGCTGCGCGACGGCGACACGCTGATCGTCGGCGGCCACCGGCTCGAAGTCTCCGATCCGATTCCGGGGCGAGCCGGCGGCACCGTGGCGGCCAGCGGTCCCGGCGTGGCGCTGAGCGAAGAGGAGCGAGCCACCGCGACGGCGCTGGTCGCGCCCTATCGCAGCGAGGGTGCCTTCGCCGGCCGTCCCGCCACCCGGGCCGAGATCGCCGAGGCGCTGCACGTCAGCGAGCGCACGGCGCAGCGGCGACTCGACGCACTTGCCGCCAAGCTCGAGGTCCCCGGCGAGTCTGGCCGCGATCGCCCCCGCCTGATCGCCGCCCGCGTAATCGAGCTCGGCCTCGATCGCTGACCCGGACCGGGCCAAAACGGGCTCGATAGGTGACGCCGGCGTCATTGGCGCGCACGCCCCGCGAGCGGAGCATCGGTTGTGCAAATGCAACCGACCCGAAAAGGGGAGTCCAATGTTCAACCGTTCAATCAAGTTCCTGCTCACCGTCTTTGCTCTCGCCCTGGTGCCGGTGGCGAGCGCCGCCGCTGCCGGTCACTCCGGCGCGGTCGTCTTCTCGCGGGCGATCGTCACTGTCGAAGAAGAAAAAGGCGCCAAAGTCGAAAAAACCGAGGGCGGCCTCTACGCGGCACGCGACGGTCACCTCAACCAGCTCACCGAAGACCCGACCGACAGCGAACCCGACTTCTCCGCCGACGGGCGCAAGATCGCCTTCGTCCGCGGAGGCGACGTCTGGGCAATGCGGGCCGACGGTACCGGCCAGCACAAGCTGACCTCCGGGCCCGAGGCCGACAGCCGGCCGCAGTTCGATCCGGAAGGCCACTACGTCGTCTTCACGCGCGCCGCGACCGTAGGCGGCTCACGTGACCTCTACCGGGTCAACCTCGGTGGCACCGCGCGCCCACTCGTCACCAGCGCCGGCGACGAGCACGAAGCGTCGTTTTCGCCCGACGGCAAGACGGTCGTCTTCGTCCGCAGCATCGCCGAGACCGGCGGCGGATTCGCCGACGACGTCTACTCGGTGCGCCCGTCCGGCGCCGGCCTGGCGCGCCTCAGCAAGACCGGCCACATCGACGAGTTCTCGCCCCGCTACTTCAAGGGCGGGATCGTCTTCAGCCGCGGCCAGAGCGGGGAAGGACCCGGCGCTTATGCCGACGTCTTCACCATGCGCCGCAACGGCACCAAAGTGAAGGTCCTGGTCGCCGGCGCCGGCTCATCCTTCGTCGAAGACGTCGCCCCGGCGGCCCAGATGCTGCTCTTCCGCCGCGACCAAGGCCTCTGGGTGAAGAAGATCGGCCCCGGCCGCGCCCATAAGTTGAGCGAGGTCGCCGATAACTCCGCGACCAACTCGGTCTTCTCCTCCGATGGGCGCAAGGTCGCTGCGTTCATCGCCACCGACGAAACCGAGACGCTCTCGGCGATCGACGTGGCCAGCCGCCGCAGCGCGCAGCTCGCCTCCGGCTTTGCGCTGGAAAGCGGTTCGACCGCGACGACGATCGGGTCGGTGATGACCTGGCAGCCGGTGCGGCGTTAGGACTCCCCCCGGCTCCAGCTCGAAGGGCTCGCTCCTCACGGAGCGGGCCCTTCGTCGTTTTGCGGCGATATAACCGCCGGGTGGGAGAACCCTCAATTGGATCGACGCTCGCCGGTTACCGGATCGACGCCCTGATCGCCCGAGGTGGCATGGGCGTCGTTTACAGGGCGACGCAGTTGGCGCTGGAGCGGCCGGTGGCGCTCAAGGTGATCGCGGGCGAGCTGGCCGGAGACGAGAAATTCCGCCGTCGCTTCCTCAGCGAGTCGCGCCTCGCCGCTCAGTTGGATCATCCCGCCGTGGTGCCGGTCTACGACGCCCGCGAGGACGACGGTGAGCTGATCGTCGCGATGCGCCTGATCGAGGGTTGCGACCTGCGCCAGCTGATCGACCGCGAGGGGCCGCTCGAGCCGGGCCGCGCGATTCACCTGCTTGCCCAGGTCGCGGAAGCGCTTGATGCCGCTCACGCCGCAGGCATCGTCCACCGCGACGTCAAGCCCCACAACGTCCTGGTCGAAGGCGAGCGCGCCTTCCTCTCGGACTTCGGCCTCGCCAAGGCCTATGCGGAGACCGGGTCGGGCAGCGGCGCCTCGGTCGTCGGCACGGTCGAATACATGGCGCCGGAGCAGTGGCGCGGCGAGCGGGTCGGGCCCGAGGCCGACGTCTACGCGCTCGGTTGTGTTCTCTACGAGGCGCTGACCGGAATCGTCCCTTACGCCCGCAAGGAGGCCGATACCGAACCGGAGGTCCCAAAGGGGATCGAGACGGTGATCGAGCGCGCGGTCTCGAAGGACCCCAGTGACCGCTACCGATCCGCCGGTGCCCTGATTGGTGCCGCCGCCGAGCGAGAGGGAGCGACGCCGGCTGCGACCCGCGTGCTCTCGGCTCGCGACGAGCAGCCGACGCGTCGCATCGATGACTCGCCCAAGCGACGTCGGCGCCTCACGGTCAAAGCGAGGCAGTGGCTTGGAGCGGGGATCGCGTTGGCGGCTGGGGCAATCGCGCTGGCCTTCCTGATCTTTGGCGGCAACAACGTCTCCGTCTCGGCGCCGATCGCGGTGGGCAAGGGCCCGCTGCGCCTCGCCACGGGGGAGGGAGCGGTTTGGGCGACCAGCGGCCGCGACGGCACCCTGACGCGGATCGACCCGCAGGAAGAGGCGGTCGTGGGTGAGCCCGAGCAACTGGGTGTCGGCATCTCCGGCGTCACTGTCGGTGCCGGCTCGGTCTGGGTTTCCGATTCGCGCCGCGGCGAGGTCCTCCGGGTCGATCCCGGCAGCGGCAGCGTGCTCGACCGGGTCGCGGTTGGCGGCAGCCCGGGGCCCCTTGCCTTTGGCGGCGGTCGCGTCTGGGTCGCCGACGAAAAAGGCGCGGGCGTGACCGCGATCAACGCGCGCGGTGCCCGTATCGCCAAGCGTGGTCTCGCTCCACAGGCGGCTCCGCTCCGACTCGCCGTCGGCGCCGGCGGCCTCTGGGTCAGCAGCGCCACGACCGCGACGGTGCGCCGCATCGACCTCGGCACGATGTCGGCTGGCCGGGCGATCCTCGCCGGTCGCGGTCCCGCCGGCGTCACCGTCGGCAACGGCCTCGTCTGGGTCGCCAACAGCCGTTCGACCACCGTCACCCGCGTCGACCCGGCGACGCACTCGATCCTCGGCGATCCGATCGAGGTCGGTGAACGACCGGGCGGGATCGACGCCGGCACCAGCGCTGTCTGGGTCGCCAGTGCCGCTGATGACTCGGTCAGCCGCATCGACCTCTCCGGCGCCGAGATGATCGGCGGCCCGATCGGCGTCGGCGACGAGCCCGGCGCCGTCGTGGTCGGCGAAGAAGCCGTCTGGGTGGCCAATAACGGCGACGGCACAGTCACCCGAATCGAACCCTGAAGCTTCCCCGGGGCTCGGGTCGACCCGCTGCAGGCCGGAGCGCCGTTGACGTATCGCTCCGTCGGTGGGGATGGAAGGGGGCGTCCGGGGGAGGGTCTGCGGGAACTCCCGGCCGAAGGCCGGCCCGCAGACCCTCCCCCGGACGCCCCTCCCCATCACGCCCGTCTCATAGGATCGATACGTGACCCGCGACCTCGACCAGTTGGCGATCAACACAATCCGCACCCTCTCGATCGACGCGATCCAGAAGGCCAACTCGGGCCATCCGGGCACGCCGATGGCACTGGCGCCCCTCGCCTACACGCTCTGGCAGCGCTTCCTGCGCTTCGACCCCGCCGACCCGATCTGGCCCGGCCGCGACCGCTTCGTCCTCTCCGCCGGCCACGCCTCGATGCTGCTCTACTCACTGCTCCACCTGGCCGGGGTGAAGGCGGTCGATCCCGACTACGAGGTCGTCGGCGACTCCGCCGTCTCGCTCGCCGACATCGAGAGCTTCCGCCAGCTCGATTCGCGCGCTCCCGGCCATCCCGAGTACCGCTGGACCTCCGGCGTCGAGACGACCACCGGCCCGCTTGGCCAGGGCGTCGCCACCTCGGTCGGCATGGCGATCGCCGGCAAGTGGCAGGGGGCACGTTACAACCGCCCCGGCTTCGACCTCTTCGACTTCGACGTCTACGCGATCGCCGGTGACGGCTGCCTGATGGAGGGTGTCTCCAACGAAGCCGCCTCGATCGCCGGCCACCTCGAGCTCGACAACCTCTGCTGGATCTACGACAACAATCGAATAACTATCGACGGGGCGACCCACCTCGCCTACGACGACGACGTCGCCGCTCGCTTCATGGGCTACGGCTGGAACGTGACCCGCGTCGGTGACGCCAACGACACCGACCTGATCGCCACCGCCTTCGAGGAGTTCAAGGGCGAGCAGGAGCGGCCGACGCTGATCATCGTCGACAGCCACATCGGCTGGGGCTCGCCGCACAAGGTCGATACCTCCGCTGCCCACGGCGAGCCGCTGGGTGAGGAGGAGGTGCGCGAGACCAAGCGCGCTTACGGCTGGCCCGAGGACGCCCAGTTCCTCGTCCCCGACGGGGTGCGCGAGCATTTCGACGCGGGGATCGGCAAGCGCGGCGCCGAGCTCAGCTCCGCCTGGAACGAGCTGCTGGGGGCCTATGCGAATGAGAACGGCGACCTCGCCGCCGAGATCGAGGCGCAGCAAAGGCGCGAGCCGCCCGCCGGCTGGGACGCCGACATCCCCAGCTTCGATGCCGACGCGAAGGGGATCGCCACACGCAAGGCCTCGCAGCAGGTCGAGAACGCGATCGCGGCGCGCCTGCCCTGGCTGCTGGCCGGCTCTGCCGACCTCACCGACTCGACCTCGGTGCGGCTCGAGTTCGATGGCGCGGAGGACTTCGAGCCGGGTGCCTACGACGGCCGCCAGCTCCACTTCGGCATTCGCGAGCACGAGTCGGCGGCGATCTGCAACGGACTCTCGCTGACCAAGCTGCGTCCGCTCTGGTCGACCTACCTGACCTTCTCCGACTATGCCCGGCCGGCGATCCGCCTCTCGGCGCTGATGGAGCTGCCGGTGATCCACCTTTTCACCCACGACTCGATCGGCCTCGGCGAGGACGGCCCGACCCACCAGCCGGTCGAGCAGCTCGCCTCGCTGCGGGCGATCCCCGGTCTCGACGTGATCCGCCCCGCCGATGCCAACGAGGTCGCCGAGGCCTGGCGGGCGGCGATCGACCGCCACCACCAGCCGGTCGCCCTGATCCTCACCCGCCAGAACGTGCCGGTTTTCGACCGCTCCAAGTATGCGTCCGCTGCTGGTCTGCACCGCGGCGCTTACGTGCTCGCCGACGCCGAGGGGGGTGATCCGGAGGTGATCCTGATCGCCACCGGCAGCGAGGTGGCTCTGGCCCTCTCGGCGCACGAGGAGCTGCTCGGCGAGGGGATCCGCTCGCGGGTTGTGAGCATGCCCTGCTGTGAGCTCTTCGACCGCCAGGACGACGTCTACCGCGAAGAGGTTTTGCCGCCGGCCGTCACGGCGCGGGTCTCGATCGAGGAGGCCTCGACGCTGGGTTGGGATCGCTACGTTGGTAGTGAAGGCGTCAAGGTCGGGATGCACACCTTCGGGACCTCGGCGCCGCTGAAGGACGTTCAAACCAAGTTCGGCTTCACCCCCGACAGGGTGGCCGAAGCCGCAAAGGAGCTGCTCCCATGAAGCCGACCGCGAAGCTGCACGACATTGGCCAGAGCCTCTGGCTCGACAACATCACCCGCACGATGCTGGCCGACGGCACCCTGCAGGGCTACGTCGAGGAGCTCTCGGTCACCGGCCTGACCTCCAATCCGACGATCTTCGACAAGGCGATCTCGGGCGGCGACGCCTACGACCAGCAGATCGCCGAGCTCAGCGCCAGCGCGATAACCGAGGAGGGAATCGGCGCGACCCCCACCGAGCGGATCTTCTTCGAGCTGGCCCTTGCCGACCTGCGCGACGCGACCAACCTCTTCAAGGGCGTCCACGAGCGCACCGGTGGCCTCGACGGCTTCTGCTCGCTCGAGGTCTCGCCGCTGATCGCCGACGACGCCGCGGCGACGATTGAGGAGGCCGCCGCCCTGCACTCCAAGGCGGAGCGCGACAACCTCTTCATCAAGATTCCGGGCACCGAGGCCGGCCTGACGGCGATCGAGGAGTCGATCTTCGCCGGCATCCCGATAAACGTCACGCTGCTGTTCGACGCGGAGCAGTACCTCGCCGCGGCCGACGCCTACATGAAGGGGATCGAGCGGCGGATAGAGGCCGGCCTCAGCGCCGACATCGCCTCGGTCGCCTCGATCTTCATGAGCCGCTGGGACGTCGCCGTCGCCGGCGAGGTGCCCGACGAGCTGCACAACCGGCTCGGTCTGGCGATCGGCTTCCAGGCCTACCGCGCCTACCGCGAGCTGCTCGACTCGCCGCGGGTGCAGCGGCTGATGAACGAGGGCGCCCGGCCACAGCGCCTGCTTTGGGCGAGCACCGGGACCAAGGACCCCGACGCCTCCGACATTCTTTACATCAAGGGCTTCGCCTCGCCCTTCACGGTCAACACGATGCCCGAGCCGACCCTGCACGCCTTTGCCGACCACGGTGAGGTCGGCGAGCTGGTTCCCGCCGACGGCGGCGACTGCGACCGGGTGCTGGGGCAATTCGGCGGTGCGGGCATCGATGTCAATGCGCTCGCCCAGCGGCTGCAGGACGAGGGCAAGGACGCCTTTGCCAAGTCGTGGGACGAGATGCTGAAGACGATTGAGTCGCAGGTGGGAGCCACGGCGTGAGCGAGGGCCCGGCGCTGCGTCAGCGTCCCGCCTGGCGATCGCTCGAGAGGCACTTCACCGAGATAGAGGGTCAGCACCTGCGCGACCTCTTCGCCGCCGACCCTGCCCGCGGCGAGCGCCTCGTCGCCGATGGCGCCGGCCTGCACCTCGATTTCTCCAAGAACCGCATCACCGACGAGACCGTGATGCTGCTCGGCCAGCTAGCGCATGAGTGCGGCGTCGAGGAGCGCCGCGAGGCGATGTTCGCCGGCGAGCACATCAACGTCTCCGAGGACCGCGCTGTCCTGCACGTGGCGCTGCGGATGCCGCGCGAGCGCTCGCTGATCGTCGACGGCGTCGACGTGGTCAAAGAGGTGCACGAGACCCTCGACCGCATGGCCGCCTTCGTCGAGCGCGTCCACTCGGGCGAGTGGACCGGCCACACCGGCAAGCCGATCCGCAACGTCGTCAACGTCGGTATCGGTGGCTCCGACCTCGGCCCGGTGATGGCCTACGAGGCGCTGCGCCACTACTCGCGCCGCGAGCTGACCTTCCGCTTCGTCTCCAACGTCGACGGCACCGACTTCGCCGAGTCGACTCGCGACCTCGACCCCGAGCAGACGCTCTTCGTCATCTCCTCCAAGACCTTCACCACGCTGGAGACAATGACCAACGCCCACAGCGCCCGCGAGTGGTCACTGGCCGGCCTCGGCGGCGACGAGTCGGCCGTGGCCAAGCACTTCGTCGCCGTCTCGACCAACGCCGAGGAGGTCTCGAACTTCGGCATCGATACCGAGAACATGTTCGGCTTCTGGGAGTGGGTGGGTGGCCGCTACTCGATGGACTCGGCGATCGGCCTCTCGACCATGCTGGCGATCGGCCCGGCCCGCTTCGAGGAGATGCTGGCCGGCTTTCACGCCATGGACGAGCACTTCCGCACGGCGCCGCTGGCGGAGAACCTGCCGGCGCTGATGGGGCTGCTCAGCGTCTGGTACGGCGACTTCTTCGGCGCCCAGACCTGCGGCGTCTTCCCCTACGACCAGTACCTGCATCGCTTCCCCGCCTACCTGCAACAGCTGACGATGGAGTCCAACGGCAAGCACGTCACGTTGGATGGAGCCCAAGTCGACTACGACACCGGCGCGATCTTCTGGGGCGAGCCGGGGACCAACGGCCAGCACTCCTTCTACCAGCTGATCCACCAGGGCACGCGCTTGATTCCCTGCGACTTCATCGGCTTCTTCCACTCCAACAACCCGCTCGGCAACCATCACGACCTGCTGATGTCCAACGTCTTCGCCCAGAGCGAGGCGCTGGCCTTCGGCAAGACGCCCGAGCAGGTCCGCGCCGAGGGCACGGCGGAGAACGTCGTCCCGCACCGGGTGATGGAGGGCAACCGCCCCTCCAACACGATCCTCGCCGAGCGCCTCGATCCGCACACGCTCGGCACCCTGGTCGCTCTCTACGAGCACAGCGTCTTCACCCAAGGGGCTGTCTGGGGCATCGACTCCTTCGATCAGTGGGGGGTAGAGCTGGGCAAGGCCCTGGCGGTGGCGATCATTCCCGAGCTCGAAGCCGACCAGGAGCCCAAGCTTGCCCACGACAGCTCGACCAACGCGCTGATCCGGCGCTACCGCAGCGCCCGCCGGGGAGAGTAGGCTCGCCCATATGCCCTGGCTCGACCCGCTCCCACTGGCGGCGTCGGCATCGAATCTGCTCGCCGCCCGCGAGCAGATGGCCTTCACCCTCGGCTTCCACATCGTCCTCTCCTGCCTCGGGGTAGCGCTGCCGGCGACGATCCTGGTCGCCAACTACATCGGCCTCAAACGCGGCGACGAGGCGGCGATGGAGCTGGCGCGGCGTTGGTCGAAGGCGATGGCGGTCACCTTCGCGGTCGGCGCCGTCACCGGCACCGTGCTCAGTTTTGAGTTCGGCCTGCTCTGGCCGCACTTCATGGATCGCTTCGGCGCCGCCTTCGGCATCGCCTTCGCGATCGAGGGGATCTTCTTCTTCGTCGAGGCGATCTTTCTGGCGATCTATATCTACGGTTGGAAGCGGCTCGGCGGTTGGGCGCACTTCTGGTCGGGGGTGCCGATGGTGATCACCGGTATTGGCGGCGCTTTCTCGGTGGTCGCCGCCAACGCCTGGATGAACCAACCGCAGGGCTTCACCCTCGACGCGGCGGGCAAAGTCGTTGACGTCAACCCGGCCGATGTCCTCTTCAACCCGGCGACCGGCTACGAGGTGCCGCACATGATCCTCGCCGCCTACATGGTCACGGGCTTCCTCGTCGCCTCGATCTACGCGGTCGGCATGCTCAAGGGCCGGCGCGATCGCCTGCACCGGCTCGGCCTGCTGATCCCACTGACGATCGCCTGCATCGCGACGCCGATCCAGCTCTTCGTCGGCGACACCGCGGCGCGCGAAGTCGCCGACCACCAGCCGGCCAAGTTCGCCGGCATGGAGTGCATCCAGGAGACCGGTACCCACCAGACCGAGTACGTCGGCGGAATCTGCACCAGCGATGGGGTTAAGGGAGCGATCCCGATTCCCGATCTCGATTCCTTCCTGGTCGGCTTCAGCGCCGACACCAAGGTGATCGGCCTCGAGGACATCCCGGAGGATCAGCGGCCGCCTGCGAACACGCTGTTGCACCTCGCCTTCGATGCGATGGTCGGCATCGGTACCGCGCTGCTCGGCCTCGGCGCCTGGCTCGCCTTCGTCTGGTGGCGCCGCCGCGAGATCCCGCGCTCGCCCTGGTTCCTGCGCGCGGTGGCGGTCTCCGGGGCGGGAGCGATTCTCGCCCTCTGGTGCGGCTGGATCGTCACCGAGGTCGGTCGCCAGCCCTGGATCGTGCAGGGCTACATGCGCACCTCCGAAGCCGTCACCGAGGCCGACGGGCTCTGGTTCAGCTTCGGGCTGGTGCTGCTGCTCTACGCGGCGCTCGGGACGACCGCGATACTGGTCCTGCGGGGGATGTCGCGCCGCTGGCGCGAGGGCGGGGCGGAGGTTGAGGGCGGCACGCCCTACGCGCCGCCGTCGGAGGTCGGGTCGTGACCCGCGCCGACATCTGCGCCGCGATCCTTTGGCTCGGGGCGACGTTCTACGCACTCTTTGGAGGCGCTGACTTCGGCGGCGGCTTCTGGGATCTCATCGCCGGCGGCGCCGAGCGCGGCGAGCGGCCGCGGGCCGTGATCCAGAAATCGCTCACCCCGGTCTGGGAGGCCAACCACGTCTGGCTGATCTTCATCCTCGTCGTCCTCTGGACCGCCTTCCCACCGGCTTTCAGCGCCGTGATGACGACGCTCTACGTGCCGATCGCTCTGGCCGCGCTCGGCATCGTCCTGCGCGGCTCGGGGTTCGCCTTCCGCAAGTCGATCGAGGGTCTCTCCGGCCGCCGCGCCGCCGGCGCCACCTTCGCGATCTCCTCGCTGCTCACCCCATTCTTCATGGGCACGGTTGTCGGCGCCGTCGCCGACGGCAACGTGCCGGCCGACGGCAACGGTGCCGCCTTCGCGAGCTGGCTGCAGCCGCTGCCGCTGCTGACCGGGGCGATGTTCGTCGCCAGCGGCGCCTACCTGGCGGCGGTTTTCCTGATCGGCGATGCGGGCCGTCGCGGCGACGATGAGATGCAGCGCTACTTCGCCCGCCGTGCCCTCGCCGCCGCGGCCGTCGCCGGCGCCGCCGCGGCCATCGGCCTGGTCGAGTTGCACGCCGAAACCCGCTACGTCTTCGACCGGCTGATCGACCAGGGCCTGCCGTTGGTAATCCTCTCCGTCCTCTGTGGGCTCGGCGTGCTCGCGATCCTGCTGGCGATGGCACGCCGCCCTGGCGCACCGCCCTGGCCGCTGCGCCCGCTGGCCGGCGGGGCCGTGATCGCGGTGATCTGGGGCTGGGGCGTTGCCCAGTTCCCTTACCTGCTGCCGACCTCGCTGACGATCTCCGAGGCAGCCGCTCCCACCGACACCCTGACCGCGGTGATCATCGTCTTCCTTTTCGCCGCGATCATCGTCCTGCCCGCTTTGGGCCTGTTGTATTGGCTCTCCCAGAAGGAGCTGCTCAGTGAGTGATGCCGGCGCGATCCGCGCTGTTCTCTTCGACATCGACGGGACCCTTCTCATCACCGGCGGCGCTGGCGGTGTCGCTTGGCAGCGTGCCTTCGAGGAACTGCACGGGGTCGATGCCAACATTGCCGAGCACACCGATGCGGGCATGACCGACCCCGAGATCGCGGCGATCATCTTCCGCGAGGAGATCGGCCGTGAGGGCAGTCAGGAAGAGCGCGCACAGGCGATTGGCTGCTACCTCAAGCACCTCCCCGACGCGGTCGCCGAGTCGCCGGGCTACCGGGTCATGCCCGGGGTCGAGGCCCTGCTCGATCGCCTCATCGACGCAGGGACGCTGCTTGGCTTGGTCACCGGCAACATCGAGGCGGCGGCCCACATCAAGCTCGCCCGTGCCCGGCTCAACCGCTTCTTCAGCTTCGGCGGCTACGGCTCCGACTCGGCCAACCGCACCGAGGTGACCGTTGCCGCCCTCGGCCGCGGCTCACTGGTCTCCGGCGGCACGCTCGCTGATGGGTCCTGCATCGCCGTCGGCGATACCCCGCGCGATGTGGTGGCCGGCCACGGCGCGGGGATCGAGGTGGTCGGCGTCGCGACCGGCAGCTACACGGTGGAGCAGTTGCGCGAGGCAGGGGCAGACTTCGCCCTCGCCTCAGTAGAGACCGGCTTTCCTCTTTAGGCACTTTTCCGCGTGGCCGTGGTGCCGTGTAGGCCCGATAGGCCAATGTCAGCGAGTTTTTTTCACCTTTGAGAAGAACCGTTGATCGCCGCAGCCGGGCGACCTACCCTGAGTGGCCCGTCGCTCGGGGGAGCTGACTAGGGACGGTTGTTGCAGGGGGACAGCAGTTACGCGAACGAATTAGTGGGGGGAAAGTTGGATCAGGGGATGCAGTTGGCCTGCGATCGTGCTTGGGGACCGGCTGCGTGACGCTAATACGCGCATGGGCGGTGGCGGGTTTGCTCGCGATGGCGGCCGCGCTCCCGGTGCCCGCAAGCGGGAGCGCGGCAGCGGTTCCGATCGGCGGTCGGTCCTGGGAGCTGGTCACGCCGTCTGAACCGGTCACCGCCACGATCATCGATGCGCTTGGGGTTCGCGCTGACGGGCGTCGAATCGTCTACGAGAACCTGGGGACGTTGCCCGATGCGCTCGGGGGGGACGTAGCCGGACAGAGCCTGGCGACGAGGACGGAGACCGGCTGGCAGTCGAGGTCCATCAGCGGCGCGTATGACGTCCCCAAATTTGATTTCGTCGCCGCCTTCATATCCTCGATCTGGGCGATCAGCTCAGACTTCACCGCGGTCCTCAAAGTCAGCTCGGCACCCGCACGGCCCGAGGAACCAGAAGTCCCCCGTATTGGTCTGTACAGATGGACGGTCGACACCGGTCTCAGTCCCCTTGTTGCCGGCTTCGATGTGAGCGGAGATATTTTCGGCGCATCGGACGACATAGACCGGATCGTGTTCGCGTCTACGGAGCACGTCGTTCCCAGCGACGCCGGCAGGCTTGAAGGCACCTCCGTATACGTGGCGGAAGGCACGACCGTCAAGCAGGTTGACGTCGACACGAACGGGCAGCTGCTGTCGGCGTGTGGCTCCTCGTCCTTCCGGCCAGGTGGAGTTTCCAGCTCCGGCGACCGCATCTATTTCGTCAACCCGTCGAGCTCGGGGGCATGTGGAACGCCGTCGCGAATCTTCCTCAGGGAAAGCGACGGGACCACGACCGAGGTGTCGGCTTCGCAATGCAGCGGTGGGGGCTGCGATGGCGCCCAGGCGACCGCCTGGGCAGGCGCCACCCCCAGCGGGTCAGCGGCGTTCTTCACCACGGCCCAGCGGCTGACCAATGCCGACGAAAACTCGACGAGGGATCTCTATCGCTTCGATGCCGAGACCGGCGCGCTGGAGCTCGTCTCGCCGGGGTCAGCCGGAATGGAAGGGGAAGTGTCCACCGGCAGGGTCTTCACCTCCGCCGACGGATCGGTGGTCTACTTCTATGCGCAGGGCCCTCTGCTGCCGGGCGAGGGTGTGAGCGGTTCGAACCTCTACGTAGCCGACCAGAGCGGGATTCAGCTGGTCGCCCCGGTTTCTGCCAGCGATCTGCTCGAAATCTCCGCTGACGGGAGGTTCGCGGCGCTCTCCACGAGCGCCGTGCTGGACCCCGCCGACGCCGACTCACAGGTGGACGTCTACGTCTTCGACGCGGAGAGCGGCGATCTCACCATCGCCTCGCAAGGCCCGAGCGGTGGCAACGCTGCCTTTGGCGCGACGATGAAGTCATCGGTCTCGACCTTGTTCTTCGAAAATACGTCTCGGCATCCGTTCTCGAACGACGGGAGCAGAGTCGTCTTCGAGACCGCCGAGCCGCTCGTTCCGGAGGACCACAACGAAGTGCTCGACGTCTACCAGTGGCATGCCGGCGACCTCGGCCTGATCAGCTCGGGCACCGGCGCGATTCCCGCTCGCTTCGCATCGGCGAGCCCGGACGGGGAGACCGTCGTCTTCCTGACGGCGGCGAGCCTGCTGCCGAGCGATCGTGACGGCGGCGACCGCGACCTCTACGCGGCGCGTCCAGGAGGCGGGTTCGCCGAAGAAGGGCCTGCGCCTCCGTCCTGCGATCGTTCCTGCCCTCGGCCCGCCGCGACCCGCATCGAGCGGCCCGTCCCGGCCAGCGCGACCGCCGAGCCGAGGAGGCAGAGCAAGATCAAACTTCGGCCTATTGACGAGGACGCGTGTCGTGACCTCCTCCACAGCGGCAGATTCGCGATCGGGGTCGTCGTTCCGGAACCGGGCCGCGTCTCCGCAATCGCGTCGGACTGGGTTGACGGAAAGCGGCGACCCCTCCTGCGTGGCGTGGCAGGCGCGGTCCAACCGGGCACGATCAAAATGCGCTTGGTGGCTGCGCCGGCGGCAAGTGCGGAGCTGAAAAAGCGGCACCGACTTCGCGTCCGGCTGGTGCTGAGGCAGGGCGTGAGTGTGCTCGTTCGAGGCCTTAGCCTGGAGTGCGGAGCGTGAATGCGATCCGAAAGGGCGTTTTCTCCGCCGCCGTTGCGGTGCTTCTGATCGCCCTTGCTCCGGCCACTTCGGCTCGAGCCGCCTTTGGCTTTGCGCCTGGGACCCCCAGTGTCGACGCCTTCGATACTGCGGGGGAACCGTACGACCAGGCGGGTGGGCATCCCGCGCGAATCGTGTTGAGCTTCGCCTTCAACACGAATGCCGACGGCCTCGAAGGGAACGCCAAGGAAGTCGCGATCGACTTTCCTCCGGGGTTTTCGGGCGCCCCCGGTGCGGTCGCCGCTTGCCCGCGTATCACCATCGAGGAAAACGAGTGCGAACCGGCTTCGCAGGTGGGCGTGCTGAAAGTCGAGGCCACTGGTGGAGAATCCTTGGAAAGGCCGATTTACAACGTGGAACCGGCGCCCGGGCAGCTCGCCGCGCAGGGTGCGGTTCTGCTGGGGAAAATGCTCCTCTCGATGCGGCTGCGTGCCGACGACTTCGGCCTCACCATCGAGCTGGGCCAGTTGCCGCAGCCCCTGGCGTTGGGCGAGGCCGAAATCGAACTATGGGGCATACCGGCTGACCATCAGGAAGGGCCCGCGAACCCGCGCCGTCCCTTCATCACGATGCCGACCCGCTGCGATCAGGGCCCGCTGGCGATCACCGGTCGGACGCGATCTTGGCAGGACCCGGACCACTGGGTCACGGCCGTCGGCAGCACTGGCGTTCCCTTGGTGGGCTGCGACGGGCTGCCCTTCGACCCGTCGTTTGCCTTCGAGCTGACAAGTCGCGTGGCGGACTCGCCCAGCGGGGCTACCATGGACCTGACCATCCCCCAGAGCGATGAGGCTGATGGGCGCGTAAGCGCCCCCCCTCGTGCGATGGAGGTTGACTTGCCCGCAGGCGTCTCGATATCCCCGGGCGCGGTAGCTGGGTTGGACATATGCACCGATGCCGAGCTGGCGTTGGGGCAAGAGCGGGCAGCGACCTGCCCCCCGTCATCGAGGGTTGGGGATCTGGAGCTGGATGCTCCCCAGCTCGCGACGCCCCTGCGCGGTGGTGTCTACTTGGGGGCGGAACGACCCGACGAGCGATTCCGACTCTTTCTCGTTGCTGCCGGCGACGGGGTATCGGCGAAGCTGGTCGGAGCGCTGCACCCCGATCCTGTCAGCGGCCGGATCGGGGTGGCCCTCGATGGCCTTCCCGAGGTGGGGCTGCGACAGATCCGGATGAGCTTCGACGGTGGTCCGCAGGCGTTCCTGGCCACTCCGTTGAGCTGCGGCAAGCTCACGGCGACGGTCGACTTCGAGCGCTACGGCGCTCTCCCCTCCCTCAGCAGGTCGAGCGAGTCGGAGATATCCGCGGGCGCGGGCGGCGGACCCTGCCCCCGGACGCCACCGTTCTCGCCGCACCTCTCCGGCGGGACCACGAGTGCCCGGGCGGGTCACCGTTCGAGCCTCACCATGACGCTGTCCCGGGGCGGCGGCGAACAGCTCCTCCGTCGGTTCACGGTCACCCTTCCCAAGGGTCTCAGCGGCAGCTTCGACTCGGTCGCTCGCTGCGCCGACGCAGCGGTGGCGGACGCATCGTGCCCGGCGGCGAGTCGCGTTGGCTCGGTGATGGCCGCAGTCGGCTCCGGCGGGTCACCGGCGTTGCTCCCCGGGACCGTCTACCTCACCGGTCCCTACCGCCGCGCGCCGTTCGGCCTGGCACTCGTGTTTCCCGCCCGGATCGGGCGCTTCGACCTGGGCTCGATCGCCGTGCGGGCCGCCCTGAGGGTGGACCCTCTGAGCGGCCGCCTCACCGTGCAGAGCGACCTGCTGCCCGACACGATCGAAGGGGTGCCCATTCGGTTCCAGTCGGTTGGGCTGGACATCGATCGCGCCGATTTCGTCCGCAACCCGACCTCCTGCGACCCAGCGACTCTCGATGGGGAGGTGCAGTCGACGAGCGGTGCCAGGGCGCTCGTCTCCAGCCCCTTCTATATCCGCGGCTGCAGGTCTCTGCGCTTCTCGCCGCGGCTCTCGGTCGGCCTTACCGAGCCACGACAGCTGCGCCGCGGCGGACACCCCGGGGTGAGGATCGCGATTCAGGCTCGGCCCGGCGACACCAATCTGCGCAGCATGGACATCGGCCTGCCGGAGATGCTGCGGCGTGACCTGGGCGGCCTGCGGGCGCTTTGCGCGCGCGTGGATGCCCGGGAAGGCAGGTGCTCCGCCAATTCCCGCATCGGCCGCGCTCGAGGCGTCACACCTCTTTTCCGCCGTGCGCTCCTCGGCTCGATCTACCTAGTCCAGCCCGCGAACGACGGCCCACCTGAGCTCTGGACGACGCTCGACGCCGAAGGCGTACGCCTCTCGGTTCGCGGCAAGGTCTTCTCCCGGGGTGGCCGCGCGCACGCGCGGTTGACCGGCCTGCCGGACTTCCCCCTTTCGAAGTTCACGCTGAGCTTGGATGGCGGTTCCCGTGGCTTGCTTTCCCTGGCATCGAGTCCGTGCAGCCCCTCGGCTGGATCGCAGCGGGCGGGAGTCGCCCTGGAAGGACAGAACCACGCTTACCTGATCGTCAGCAGGAAGATGGCGCATCCGGCCTGCGCCGGATCTTCCGACGGCGCCCACGGCGCGGCGAAGACCCAGGTGCGGCATGGCTGAGGGGGCGGGGGGACGCAGCGAATCCGGGTCGAGGCGACTCCATCGCCTCGGCGCGCTGGTCGCGCGGCGACCGCGCCGGGTTCTCGTCGGCTGGCTGGTGGTGCTCGCCGTTCTCGGTCTATTCAGCACCGGTCTGGAAAGGCATGCCTCGAGTCGGGCGGTATTCGTCGACGGATCGGAATCGAAGCGCGAGCACGACATCGTGGCGCGGCAGTTCGGCAGTGAAACAGCGGTAGTCGTACTGCTGCGCGGGCCGAACGCCGAGGTCGAGCGCCAGGGCAAGCGATTGCAGGCCTGGTACGAGATGGACCCAGGAACGACGGTCGTGTCCCCCTGGGCGGCCGGCGGGACGATCGAGGGGCTGCAGCCTTCTCGCCGCGAGGCGGCTCTGATCGTCAACGTAGAGGGCGCCCCGACCGACGATGTGACCAAGACCCTGCCGAGGATCGAGGAAGGCGTCGATCGGATTGTCTCGCCCCCGGTGAGCACGAGCATCGCCGGCGCCCCCGCGCTCATCAACTCGATTCAGGAGGCCAACGACCACGCGGCCGAGCTCGGGCAATTGATCTCGTTCCCGGCCCTGATCATCGTCCTCCTACTGGTCTTTCGCTCGGTCTTCGCCGCGATGATCCCGATCATCGCCGGCGGGGCCGTCATCGTCGCCAGCCGCGGCGTGCTCGATCTGGTCGCCCGCTTCGTCCACGTTGAGATCGTCGCCGTCGGCGCGATGGCGATGATGGGCCTCGCGCTCGGGGTCGACTACGCCCTCTTGATCGTTTCCCGATACCGAGAAGAGATCGCCAGGGGGGCGGAGATACCGGATGCCGTCGCCGCGTCGATGGCGACCACCGGTCGGGCGGTGGTGATGGCGGGCAGCGGCCTCTCGCTGGCGATGATCGTCTCACCGTTCGTGCTCACCGGCGACATCGTCGTCTCGATCTGCATAGCGATATTCATCGCGACTGTCCTCAGCGTGCTTTCGGCGCTCTTCGTCGTGCCGGCGATGCTCACGCTCATGGGTCCCCGCCTGGACTCCTTGTTGTTGCCCCGGCGGAAGCGGGGCATGGGGTTTGCTGCCGGCTTCTCGAAGCGACTGTCCACCCGCCCGCTGGTGGTCGTCCCGATCCTCGTCTTTCTCGTCCTGGCCTCGGCATGGGCCTTCTCGCTCGACACCGGGGCGCTCGCCGTCGCCCAGTTGCCCAAGGAGGATTCCGGTCGCCTCCAGGAGGAAGACGTCCAGCGGACGCTCGGGGCGGGATGGGTGGCGCCGTTGGAGATCGCGATCGAATCCAAGGAGGGGCCGGTCACGCAGCCCGCACGAATGCGGGAGATCGTCGATTTTCAGCGGCGCCTCGAAAGGGACCCGGGGGTGGAGACCGTCAGCGACATAGCCGCCCTGGCCGCTTCGGCTCGGCCCCTCGAAGGCCTCGAGTCCACCCTCGCGGGGCAGGAACGGAGCATGGCGAAGCTCGATTCGGGCATTTCACGGCTGCACAGCGGCGCCAGCCAGAGCACCGACAGGTTGAAGCTAGCCGCCGCCGGCGCCGGGCAGCTCGGCTCGGCGCTGGATGCGACCGGTGACGGCGCGACGGCGATCAGCAACGGCCTCGGTGCCGTTGCAGAGGGGTCCGGCCGAATGACCTCGGGCCTGAACCGGGCAGGCGGCGGCAGCGACGACCTCGCCGACGGCACGGCCAAGGCGAGCAAGGGGGCGGAAGGTCTAGCGGCCGGGATCGAGCGTGCTCGCAAACAGACCGCAAACATCGAGAACAGCGCGGCAACGGTGGAAAGCGCGATGGAGGATGGCGAAGCCCGCCTCGACGAAACCAACGCCGCTGTCGCCAACGTCGACTCGAGCCTGGACGGGGCGCTGAGCTCGCTGCATGCGATGACCGTCGGCAAGGGCGATTCTCAATACCAGTCGGCGCTCGACGCAGTCGAAGCGGCCATCGTCCGTCTCAGCGGTCGGGATCCAAACACGGATGAAGACACCGGCGCCGCAGACACGGTGACGACGACCGTTCGGCGCGCGCGTGGTCAGTTCGACCTCGGTCTCTACCTCGCCGCGCAGATGGCGCAGAATGGCGAGAAGGCGAGCGAGGGCGTGGCGAAACTGGCCGATGGGTCGGAGAAGCTCGATGCCGCTCTGCGCAAGCTCGATAAGGGCGCCCGGGACCTGTCGGAGGGGATCGCGAATCTCTCGGACGGCAGCCAGGAGCTGTCTCCTGCGTTGGTTCGCCTGCTCGACGGGGCCGAAAGGCTGAGCGGCGGCATCGGGTCCCTGCAGCAGGGAGCGCAGGGGCTTGCCGGCGGGCTCGCCACCGGCTCGGAGCAGTCGAAGCTGCTGGTCGAGGGTCTCGGCAAGGTTGGCAACGGAGTTGAGCGGCAGCGTGAGGATTCCTCGCTCGGCGACCTGCGCCAGCAGGTCCCTGGGTTCTTCCGCTCCGGCTATCTGTTCCTGGCCGGTCTCGACGGTGCGCCCCCCGAGAGGCGCAGTCAGGCAGGCTCAGTGGTGAGCCTCCGCCACGGCGGATCGGGCGCGCGCGTCCTTGTCATCACGCGCTTCGATCCGACCGATCCTCGCTCGCGGGACACCCGGAACCGCATCGAAGGCCAGGCAGCGGATCTGGCCCGCCTCACGGGCGCCGAGGTCGTCGTCGGCGGCGCCGGCGCCAACCAGCAAGACATCGACACTTCGCTGCGGGACCAAACGCCGCGCACCCGGTTGGTGCTGGCCGGGATCACGATGCTGATCCTGCTTCTGGTTCTGCGCTCGTTGCTGGTGCCGTTTCTCGCGGGGCTGCTCAACCTGTTCACCGTCGCCGCCACTTTCGGGATCCTCGCGGTCCTCTTCGACAATTCCCTGCTCGGCGGGCCGGGGTATGTCGACACCACCATCCTGCCAGCGGCGGTCGTGGTCATCTTCGGCCTCGCGATCGACTACGAGGTCTTCGTCTTCTCCCGCATGCGGGAGGAGTACCTCGCCAGCGGCTCTACCGAGCGAGCGATTGCCGAGGGCGTCGTCCGGACCGCCCCCGTGGTGACCGGAGCGGCGATCGTGATGATCGTCGTCTTCGTCTCCTTCTCGATGTCGCCGTTCACGCTGATGCGTGATTTCGGCGTCGCTCAGGCAGTCGGGGTGGCGATCGACGCCTTCCTGATCAGGCTGCTCGTGATCCCGGCGATGATGCGGGTTCTCGGCAAGTGGGCTTGGTGGATGCCTTCCTGGTTGGACCGACTGCTTCCGGGGCCCCGAAACCCTGCACCCGCCGAGCCGCGATGAACGGGGTCTTGGCGAAGCTGAGCGCCTGGGCCAAGCGACTGCAGCGCGGACAGGTCCAGGACCCGGTCTTCCTCTTTCCCGGTCAGGGCTCGCAGTGGCCCGGCATGGCGCTCGAGCTCCTCGAGGAATCTCCCCTCTTCGCGCGGCGCATGTCGGAGTGTGCGTCGGCCTTCGAGCCGTACGTCGAATGGAGCCTCTTCGATGTGCTGAGAGACGATGCCGACCCGTTGTGGGGGTACCCCCGCTTCACCCAGCCGGCGATCTTCGCGGTTGAGGTGTCGCTTCTCGAGGTCTGGCGGTCCTTCGGCGTCGAGCCCGGCGGAGCGATCGGGCAGAGCGCCGGTGAGGTGGGCGCCGCGTTTGCCGCCGGAGCCTTCGACTTGGATGACGCCGCGAGGCTCTCCGCGCGCTGGGGCCTAGCGCAGGAGAAGGGCGCCAACCCGGGCGCGATGGCCTTCGTGCTGATGGGGGGCGAGCGTTTGGAGCCGCGTTTGCTCGGCCTCGACCTCTTGATAGGAGGGTTCGTCAGCCCCAATGTCTCCGTGGTCACCGGGGCCACCGAGGACATCGAGAAGCTCTTGGCCGAGCTGGCCGAGGAAGACGTGTGGGGAATGAAGATCGAGGGCGCCGTCGGGGCGGGGCACCGGCCGATAAGCAAAGAGGGCTTCGAGCAGGGCATGCGCCGCCTCGCCTGGGTCGCTCCGCGAGCCGGGAGCGTCCCGTTCTACTCGACCATGTCGGGCGACGTATACGACACCAGCCGACTGAATGCCGACTACTGGCTGGAGAACATCACCCACCCGGTCCTCTTCGAGCCAGCCGTTCGCGCCGCGATTCGCGATGGGCACCGGACCTTTATCGAGCTGGGGCCAAACCCAGTGCTGAAAGTGCCGGTGGAGGAAATTGGTGGCGATGAGGATGTCATCGCCTTTGGAACTGTGCGCAAGGGCAAAGCCGGCCTGCGAGACGTGCACCGGGCGCTGGAAAAGGCCCGCGACCGGGGTATCGGTTCGGCCAGCTCGGGTGAGATCGAGGACGCCACGGAGCGCTACGAGGTGGCGATCGTGTCTGACGGCGGCGCGAGCGACGAAAGCTCCGCCTCGACCGTAGTCGCGCCCGACGGTTCGGCCGGGGAGCTGCGCGAGCGCCTCGCTCCGATGACGGAAGATGAACGGCTGCAAGCCATTGTCGATCTCCTCCGCGCGGAGATCGCCGCCTTGCTGGAGGTCTCGCCGGGCGAGATCGAGCCGTCCGTCGCCTTCCTCGATCTGGGTCTGGAGTCGGCTTCCGTTGCGGGCCTTCGAGACCGAATCCGTCGGGTCACTGGCATCGACCTGCCGACCGCCGCCGCCTTCGATTTCCCCACGGTGGAGGAGCTGGCGAGCCACCTTCGCGCTCGTGTGTTCGGCTTCGAGCAGCAAAGCGCACCGCTGCGCGCCCACGATGCCAGCGGCACCCTGGAGCCAGTGGCCATTGTCGGCGTCGGTTGCCGCTTCCCGGGCGGCATTGCCAGCAGCGGTGACCTCTGGGCAATGGCATCCGAGGCTCGTGAGGGCCTCGGTCCCTATCCGGACGACCGCGGCTGGGACCCCGAGACGTATCGGATCTCCGAGGAGCAGCGATATGAGGGCGGCTTCCTCTACGACGCGGGAGACTTCGACCCGAGATTCTTCGGCATGGGGCCCAGGGAAGCGCTGGCCACTGACCCTCAGCAGCGGCTATTGCTGGAGGGGGCCTGGGAGGCGCTGCAGGATGCAGGCATCGACCCGACGAGCCTGCGCGGGTCGAGCACGGGGGTCTTTGCCGGTATCAGCTCGCAGGACTACTTCGGCCTCCTGCAAAGGCTGCTGCGCCCCAGCGACGCCGAGGTCGAGGAGACGGCTGGCCAGGAGCTGGTCGGATCGCTCGTCAGTATCGCCTCGGGTCGCATCTCCTACACCCTCGGGCTCGAGGGCCCGGCGGTGACGATCGACACCGCCTGCTCCTCCTCGCTGGTGGCGATCCACCTCGCTGCTCAGTCACTGCGCTCGGGCGAGTGCGAGCTGGCGCTGGCGGGCGGGGCAACGGTGCTCTGCACGCCGTCGGCCTTCGTCGGCCTGATGCGGCAGGGCGGGCTCTCGCCCGGCGCCCGCTGCAAGTCCTTCGACGTGGCCGCCGATGGCACGGTCTGGGCCGAGGGTATGGGCTTGCTCGCCCTCGAACGCCTCTCTGACGCCAAGGCCAAGAACCGGCGCATCCTCGCCGTTGTCCGCGGCTCGGCGGTTAACCAGGACGGCGCCTCCAACGGCCTCACCGCTCCCAATGGCCCCTCCCAGGAAAGGGTGATCCGCCAGGCCCTGGCAAACGCCGGTCTTGCCCCCGCCGAGGTAGACGCGGTGGAGGCCCACGGCACCGGCACCGCCCTGGGCGACCCGATCGAGGCCCAGGCCCTGCTTGCCACCTACGGCCAGGGACGGGAGAACGGCCCCCTCGCCCTGGGCTCGCTCAAGTCAAACCTCGGCCACGCCCAGGCCGCGGCGGGAGTGGGGGGCGTGATCAAGATGGCAATGGCGCTCAAGGAAGAAGAGCTGCCGCAAACCCTGCACGTGAACGAGCCCACACCCCACGTGGACTGGAGTGCGGGGGAGATCGAGCTCTTGACCGAGGCCAGGGAGTGGAAGCGCACCGAGCGCCCTCGCCGGGCGGGCATCTCCTCCTTTGGCATCTCCGGCACCAACGCCCACCTGATCTTGGAGGAGGCCCCCGAGGCCCCAGCTACTCAAGAGCCAGCTTCTCCCGCTGCCGCGATTCCCTGGGCGCTCTCCGCCAAAAGTCCCGAGGCGCTCGCGCAAAGTGCCTCCCGTCTTGCCGCCCATGTGCGCGACCACGACCCCGACCCCGCCGAGGTCGCCCGCACCCTGCTCACCTCGCACGCTTCTTTGCCCCACCGCGCCGTGGCCGCTGGCAGCGACACCGCAGCGCTTCTCGGCGCCCTCGATGCCCTCGCCGCCTCCCGTCCCGCCCCCAACCTGGCGAGCGCCCGGGCACGGGGCACCCACAAGGTGGCCTTCCTCTTTCCGGGCCAGGGATCCCAATGGGCGGGGATGGCGGCGGAGCTGCTTTTGGCCTTCCCCTCCTTTGCGGAGTCGATGCGCCGCTGTGAGGAGGCGCTTTCCCCTCACCTCGAATGGTCTGTTTGCGAGGCACTTGCCTCAGGGGAGGAGCAGTGGCTTGGTCGCATCGAGCTAATCCAGCCCGCCCTTTTCGCCACGATGGTCTCCCTGGCCGAGCTCTGGCAGGCCCACGGGGTCATCCCCTCAGCGGTCGCTGGGCACTCCCAGGGGGAGATCGCTGCCGCCGTCGTTGCCGGAGCGCTCTCGCTCGAGGACGGGGCAAAGCTCGCGGCGCTTCGCAGCAAGGCGATCTCCGCCCTCGCCGGTAAGGGGGCGATGGTCTCCCTCGCCGCCTCTCCGGCCCGCGCCGAGGAGCTGTTGGTGCGCTTGGGGGAGGGGGAGGGCAGCCCCGTCCTTGCCGCCATCAACAGCCCCGGTGCTGTCACTTTGGCCTGCGGCGTTGAGGGAATCGGGCCGCTGCTCGAGCTCTGCGAGAGCGAGGGAGTGAGGGCGCGCGAGGTAGCGGCGACCATCCCCTCGCACTCCCCCCACGTCGAGGCCCTGCGCGAGGAGGTGCTCGCACAGTTCGCCGACATCGAGCCCCGCGAGGGGCGCATTCCGATCTACTCAACCGTTACCGGCGAGCCGTTGGCGGGCTCAGAGCTAGACGCCGGCTACTGGTATCGCAATCTGCGTGAGCCGGTCCTCTTCGAGCAAGTCACCAGGCGTCTGCTCGATGACGGTCACAGCGCCCTGATCGAGCAAAGTCCTCACCCGGTCCTCGCCGCCGCCCTCGCCGAAACCGCCGAGGCTAAAGGGGATGCCAGCGCTGCCGTGGTTCTCCACAGCCTGCGCCGCGACGAGGGTGGGCCCGTCCGCTTTGCCCTCGCCCTAGGAGAAGCCCACGCCAATGGCATCGCCGTTGACTTCGACCCCCTGCTCGGCTCCGGCGGAGCGCCCGTGCCCCTACCCACTTATCCCTTCCAGCGCCAGCGCTACTGGCTTGAGGCAACCCGGGGCTCCTCGGACCCCGCCGCTCTGGGTCAGGTCCCAGCCACCCACCCGTTCCTCGGCGCCGCCATCGAGCTCGCCTCCGAGGAGCGACTGCTCTTCACCGGCCGCGTCTCGCTTGCCACCCATGCCTGGCTGGCCGACCACGCGATTGCGGGCACCGTCCTTCTCCCCGGTACCGCCTTTGTCGAGCTCGCCCTGCGCGCCGGCGCAGAGGCGGGTGCTGAGCACCTGCAAGAGCTTCTTTTGGAGGCACCCTTGCTGTTGGCCGAGGAGGGTGCCGTGGTGCTGCAGCTCTCCCTCACCCCTGAGGAGGAGGGGCGCTTTGGTCTTGAGATCCACTCCCGCGTCCAGGGGGCCGCGGAGGAAGAGCCCTGGACCCGCCACGCTGTTGGCACCCTTTCCCGCGAGCAGGCGCCTACCTCCGACTTCAACGCCACCGCCTGGCCCCCGCCCGCTGCCGAGCCGATCGACGTCGGGGAGTTCTATGACGGGCTCGCTGCCGCTGGGCTGGAATACGGACCGGCCTTCCAGGGTATGGAGGCCGCCTGGCGGGGAGTCGATGGGGAGATCTATGCCGAGGTCGGCCTCGATCGCGACCAGCGTCTCGAAGCCAAGCGCTTTGGCATACACCCCGCGATCCTTGACGCGGCCCTTCATTCCGCGATCCTCGCCGTGGCAGGGCAAGAGGAGGAGCTGTTGCGGCTGCCCTTCAGCTGGAGCGGGGTGCGCTTGGGTACTTCCGGGGTAGAGCAGCTTCGGGTGCGCGTCTCGGTTAGCGAGGAGCGGATCGCCTTGGCGGCGCACACCCCCGAGGGTGAGCCGGCCGTCCATGTCGAGGCGCTGCGGGTGCGCCCCTTCGAGCGGGCCCAGCTTGCTTCCCTCGCAGGGCAGAGTGACCGCCTCTTCTCACTCGCCTGGCGGCAGGTGGAGCTGCCGGGTGGCGATGGGGAGTCCCCCGAGCTCTTGCGCCTCTCTGCCGAAACCGAGGCGGAGCCCGCCGCTGAGGCCCAGCGACTCGCTGCTGAGACCCTGGCTGCGCTACAGGCCTTTCTGGCGAGCGAGCAAGAGGGCGCCTCACGCCTCGCGATCCTCACCGAAGGTGCCCTCAGCCTCGGTCCCGGGGAGTCGGCCGACCCCGTTGTTGCCTCGGCCTGGGGCTTGGTGCGCTCCGCCCAGGCCGAGCACCCCGGCCGCTTCGCACTTCTCGACAGCGACGGCACCGAGGCCTCTGAGGCGGCCATCGCCCTCGCCCTCACAAGTGAGGAGGACCAGCTGGCCCTGCGCGGCGGGCAGGCTCTCGCCCCCCGTCTTGCCCGTGCCGCGGAGGAAGGGGGGGCACAGGACTTTGCCCTCGACCCCGATCGCACCGTGCTGATCACTGGCGGCCTCACCGGCCTCGGCGCGATCACTGCCCGCCACCTGGCCGGCCGCGGCGCCCGCCATCTGCTCCTGCTTGGCCGCCGGGGGCCCGAGACTCCGGGCGCCCCCGAGCTCATCGCCGAGCTCGCCGAGCTGGGCTGCGAGGCCACCGCGGTTCCCTGCGATGTCTCCACGCGCGAGGAACTCGAGCGAGCGCTGGCGGAGATCTCTACGGAGCACCCCCTGGGCGCGGTCTTTCACTCCGCTGGCACGATTGATGACGGTCTGCTCGCCGACCTTAGCCCCGAGCGCCTCGAGCGCGTCTTCGCCCCCAAGGTGGATGCGGCCTGGCACCTGCACGAGTTGACCCACGGGGCGGATCTCTCCCACTTCGTCCTCTACTCGTCCGCCGCCGGCGTCTTCGGCACCCCCGGCCAGGCCAACTACGCCGCCGCCAACTCCTTCCTCGACGCTCTTGCCGCCCGCCGTCACTCAGAAGGGCTTCCCGCCACCTCGATCGCTTGGGGCTTTTGGCAGGAGCGCAGCGAGCTGACCGCGGGGATGGGTGAGGAGGACGTCTCGCGCCTTGCGAGGCTCGGCCTGCTGGCGATCGAGACCGAGCAGGGCATGGAACTGCTCGAGTGCGCCTGTGCGCAGGTGGAGCCGCTCGCTGTCGCCGTCCCGATGGATCTGGATCCGCTGCGGCGCCTCGCCCGCGAGGGCCTTTTGCCCTCGTTCTTCTCCGGGCTCGTGCGGGTCTCCTCGCGGCGAGCCCGGGCCGGTGCCAGCGCCTTCCTGCGCAGCCTGGCCGGCGTCGAGGGCGAGGAGCGAAAGGCGCTGGCGCTTGGGGAGGTGCGCGAGCAGCTCGCCGCCGTCCTCGGCCACGCAAGCGGCGAGGCGATCGACCCCGCCATCAGCTTCAAGGAGCTCGGTATCGACTCGCTTGGCGCGGTCGAACTCCGCAACCGCCTCGTCCAGGCGACCGGGTTGGAGATCGAGGCCACCCTCGTCTTTGACCGTCCCACTCCCGAAGCGGTGGCGGAGTACCTGGTAGAGCAGCTCGAGGGCAGGGGCGCGGAAGCGATCGTTCGTGCGGCCGTTGGCAGCTCGGAGCCCGTCGCGATCGTCGGGGTCGGCTGTCGCTTCCCCGGTGAGGTCGGTTCGGCGGGAGGGCTTTGGGAGATGGTCGCCTCGGGCACCGACGAGATCGCCGTTTTCCCGGGGGACCGTGGTTGGAGCGCAAGCGAGAAGGGTATGGGCGGCTTCCTCTACGACGCCGCTGACTTCGACCCCGCCTTCTTCTCGATCTCCCCGGCCGAGGCGGTGGCGATGGACCCCCAGCAGCGCCTTCTGCTGGAAGGCGCCTGGGAAGCGCTGGAGGACGCGGGTATCGACCCGGCCGGCCTACGGGGTAGCAGGGCTGGCGTCTTCACCGGGATCATGCATCTCGACTACGGCGCCGGTGTGATGAACGGAGACCACTCCCAAGGCGCCGCCCTCCTCAGCACCGGCCTGCCCGGCAGCGTCGCCTCCGGCCGCATCTCCTACACCCTCGGGCTCGAGGGCCCGGCGGTGACGATCGACACCGCCTGCTCCTCCTCTCTGGTGGCGATCCACCTCGCGGCGCAGGCGCTGCGCGGGGGGGAGTGCGACTTGGCGTTGGCCGGGGGCGCGACGGTGATGGCCACACCGTTCCTGTTTGCCGGGATGGGCGAGCAGGGCGCCCTCGCCGCCGACGGCCGCTGCAAGTCCTTCGCCGCCGCCGCCGACGGCACCGGCCTGGCCGAGGGCATGGGCCTGCTCGCCCTGGAGCGCCTCTCTGACGCCAAGGCCAAGGGCCGGCGCATCCTCGGCGTGATCCGCGGCTCGGCGGTAAACCAAGACGGCGCCTCAAACGGC
>Ga0070682_100000039_pt1 | contig 144400 bp, 116 predicted proteins | sample KBSC63LmetaG_FD_64668 | JGI IMG/M metagenome (GOLD analysis project Ga0070682, IMG submission 64668) | Corn rhizosphere microbial communities from Kellogg Biological Station, Michigan, USA - KBS C6-3L metaG | ecosystem: Host-associated > Plants > Roots > Rhizosphere | place: USA: Michigan...
AAAATGCTGTAATTTTTCCCGGGCGCCTTTTTTTGTTTCTTTTTTGGGCGAAGCAAAAAAGAAAAATATCGATAGGAGGGTGGAGATTAATTTTCAAAATGAGACACCACCGCCAATAAACTTCTTAATAAATAAACAACGAATGTTCGTAAATTAAGTTCAAATTATCGTTCTAAACGGGCAAAAACTTCAACATGCGACCATTCCGCTTTTATTTTTTGATCACCACCTGCTTTTTTAGTTTTTCTCTTTGCTACGGTCAAATACCTCCCCGTAAAAAAATAAATATCGACGATAACTGGAAGTTTCATCTCGGGCATGCTGCTAATCCCGAAAAAGATTTTAACTACAGCATAGCGACCATCTTTTCCAAATCAGGTGCCGCCGGGCAAACCGCAATTGATAACCGCTTTAATGATAGTACATGGCGAACACTCGATCTGCCTCATGATTGGGCCGTGGAGTTGCCATTTGCAAATTCACCCAGTTTCGATGTGGAGTCGCACGGATATAAACCCGTAGGCGGACTTTTTCCTGAGACCAGCATCGGTTGGTACCGCAAACATTTTATCGTTGCTCGTGCGGATTCGGGAACACGTTTTCAAATTCAATTCGACGGCATATTTCGAAATGCCAGCATTTGGCTCAATGGTTTTTATTTGGGTAACAATATGAGTGGATATATCGGCGCCGCTTACGACATAAGTGACTATGTGAGGTTTGACCGGGATAATGTTTTGGTAGTTCGCGTTGATGCCACACAATACGAAGGATGGTTTTATGAAGGAGCGGGGATATACCGGCATGTTTGGTTGAATCAATACGACAACCTGCATATTCCCGATGGCGGTCTTTTTGTTAGTGCTGATGTACAAAACAAGATCGCCAATATCAGCATTGAAACAAATGTGGAGAACCAAAATTTGTCTTCAGCCAATTGCACCATTTATTCTTATGTCACCGATCGTGATGGAAATCAATTGGCGCAAACAAAAGAGCAGTCACTCTCGCTGGCTGTGAATGGCAAAGGAACGGTGAAACAAAAAATTGTTTTAAATAACCCAACACTATGGTCGCTGGATGATCCTTATTTGTATCGCGTGGTATCGGTTGTTAAATCAGCAGGTAAGATCGTAGATATTGTCAAACATCGGTTTGGTATAAGAACGGTTCGCTTTGATGGCGTGGAAGGATTTTTTTTAAACGGTGTTCATTTAAAAATACAAGGAACCAACAATCACCAGGACCATGCAGGTGTTGGAAGCGCCTTGCCCGACTACTTACAATATTATAGAGTAAGGCTCTTAAAGAACATGGGTGTAAATGCGTGCAGAACCAGCCACAATCCGCCAACTCCCGAATTTCTTGATGCATGTGATAGCCTGGGTATGCTGGTTTTGGATGAAACACGTTTGCTCAACAGCAGCCCGGAGTATGTTGATCAATTTGAGCGCATGATCCTGCGTGATAGAGATCATCCTTCCGTGTTCATCTGGTCGATCGGCAATGAAGAAGGTTGGATACATACCAATAGCATCGGCAAACGCATTGCGCAAACATTGCTTGCAAAACAAATGGAGTTGGATCCTAGTCGCACCAGTACTTATGCCGCCGATGTAGGAAATATTTTTCGAGGTGTTAATGAAGTGATCCCTGTTCGCGGATTTAATTATCGCCAGTCGGCAGTGAGTGACTATCATCGCGATCATCCAACTCAGGCGATCATCGGAACCGAAATGGGCAGCACGGTCACAACAAGAGGTATTTATACAAAAGACAGTATAAGAGGATATGTGCCCGACCAGGATATCACCGCTCCATGGTGGGCCAGCACGGCAGAGGCATGGTGGAAATTGGCTGCAGAAAATGCTTATTGGTCGGGAGGTTTTGTATGGACAGGATTTGACTATCGCGGCGAGCCAACTCCATTTCATTGGCCAAATATTAATTCGCATTTTGGTATCATGGACATGTGTGGATTTCCAAAGAACATTTATTACTACTATCAAAGCTGGTGGACGGATAAAGATGTACTTCATATTTCACCGCACTGGAATTGGCGTGATAAGATCGGGCAACCCATCGATGTTTGGGTAAACAGCAATGCCGATAATGTTGAATTGTTTTTGAATGGAAAAAGTTTGGGTAAGAAAGACATGCCCCGCAATAGCCATTTGCAATGGAGTGTAAATTATCAACCGGGTACACTCGAAGCAGTAGCTTATAAAAAAGGCAAACGGTTAACCAGCAAAGTAGAAACAACCGGGATTCCAACGGAAGTGGTGATGACGCCCTATAAAACCACCATGCTCGCCGACGGAAAAGATCTAAGTGTTATTAATATAAGTGTTATCGACCGCGAGGGCCGCGAAGTGCCGGATGCAGACAATATGATCAGGTTTGTTATTTCAGGTCCGGGGAAGATCATCGGCGTTGGCAATGGCGATCCCAGTAGCCATGAGCCTGATAAATGTGCTGATGGTGCATGGCAAAGAAGTTTATTCAATGGCAAATGCCAGGTGATCGTTCAATCCATAGGCGCAGTTGGTTCCATCAGGTTTGAAGCACAGGCAACTGGTTTGTGGATGGGATCAACCGATATCTCTACGGTTTCTCCGGCAAGTGTATCCACGATCAGTATTGATAAAAATTATGCGTTGAAAGGCGAAGCAGCGAAACCAAGAAGCGCAACAAAGATGATCGGCGCAGATATTTCATTCTTGCCTGAACTGGAAGACAAGGGTAAAAAGTTTTCGGATAATGGCGTACAGAAAGATCCAATTCTCATTATGAAAGATCATGGCTTCAATTATGTGCGACTGAGAATTTTTGATGACCCCGCAAGAGACAGTGGCTATTCACCCGGCAAAGGATTTTGCGACCTTGAGCATACCAAACAAATGGCAAAAAGAGTGAAAGCGGCGGGGATGAAACTCTTGCTGGACTTTCATTACAGTGATTACTGGGCCGATCCCGGTAAACAATATAAACCCGCAGCCTGGCGCAATCTGTCATTCGACGAATTGAAGAAAGCACTTTATAACTATACAAAAAAAGTGATACAGGAATTGAAGGATCAAGGCACTGTGCCTGCTATGGTGCAGGTGGGAAACGAGATCAATCACGGTATCGTGTGGCCGGAGGGGAGCATCAGCAATGTAGACAGCCTATCGCAATTGATCGCTGCCGGGATCGCGGGAGTGAAAGCGGTTGATCCTTCCATCGTCATCATGCTGCATATAGCGTTGGGCGGACAAAACGATGAGTCCGTATTTTTTATGGATCAGATGATCGCACGGAAAATGCCCTTTGATGTGATCGGGCTTTCTTACTACCCAAAATGGCATGGCACATTGGATGACCTTAGAGATAATATGAATGACCTGCTGAGAAGATATGGTAAAGATATTATCGTGGTAGAATATTCCGCTCGTAAGAATGAAGTGAATAAGATCGTGTTTGAATTACCAAACGGAAAAGGAAAGGGCAGCTGTATTTGGGAACCTTTAAGCACCTGGGAATCTTTCTTTGACCGCGATGGCCGGTCGAATGACTATCTCAGGATGTATGATGAGATCAGTAAAAAATATGCCGGCGATCAACGTTAATGGGAATTAAGATTTTTCTTTTTTGCTTCGCCAAAAAAGAAACAAAAAAGGCGACCGGAAAATTATTACATCCAATTTTCCGTCCCGCACGTGCGGGATGATTTAGCTTTCGTACTACTGTAAACTCAGCTTCAGTAATTCTACATCGAAGCGAAGATCTAGGAGAAGACCGCAGCGATGTTTGAAGCTCAAACAATAATTCTTCTACTCGAGTTTCCACCAGTACCTGTGTAAGGCGCATTATTTGGTTCGGTCTCGCCGAAGGCGGGATTGGAAAAATGCGAAGCATATTTTTCCAAAGAAGCAAATAGAGCGCCGACACAGGTACGCAGCCCCGCCGGCTGTGGAGGCGAGTGCTTTGAATTAAATTTTTTTTGAGAAATTAGCGACATAACGTCTTGAGAGATTTTTTTTAATAACCCAGCGCATTAGAAACAAGATTCAAACTCATGTGGTATCAAGTTTTAAACATCTTCTTTTTTGTATTTCACACCGCATTCACCTTGTTTAATATTGTGGGTTGGATATTTCCCCGCACAAGAAGGCTGCACCTGGTCACGCTTTTTCTCACTGCATGCTCCTGGTTCATCTTAGGGATATGGTATGGTTGGGGCTATTGTGTGTGTACACACTGGCACTGGCTTGTAAGGGAAAAACTGGGCTATCACGACTACTCTGTATCCTATATTCATTTTCTCATTCTTAAGCTAACGGGTGCAAATTTGGACCAGCAAATGGTTGAGCGGGTTACGCTGGTAATATTCCTGCTTTGTGCAGCGCTGAGTATCTGGCTTAATATCAGGGACATTTACCGCAAAAGGAAAAACAGAAAGGTTTTATAAATAATTATCCCACACGTACAATATCCTCAAGGCGATAACAGAGCTCAGCGAAACAACTATGCTTATTACCGCGATCCATAAATAAAACTTGCTGAGTAAGGTCTCTTCACTTTCTGTTGCCTCAAAATATTCTCCTATGCCTATATTCTTCGTTTCTCCGTTATCAGTGGTTTCCCCCTTTATCAAAGTACTCCAGGAACCCTCTCTATTCATAAGGTAGTCTGTTACCGGACCATCCAATTCTGCGCCTTCTTCCCAAAGCCTCTTAAATACATTCTTCGATCGTCTATAATCCGAATAAAATACCGGATCATTTGCATAAAGGGTAAACTCATTGACCACCTCCTGAATTTCTTTTTCTCTGAAGGCCCCCTTGTTTTTTTCAACCTCATTGTCGGGCACTTCCTTCAATAGGAACAAAATTGTTTCCCTCGCTATTCTTTCGTTCTCGGGAGTGAGTGCTTTCATCAATTCCAGCCGGAGTTCTTTGTTAAGATTTCCTTTTGTTATCCAGGCGATCCTTACGATTCGCAACAGGTTTGTATAGCTCAGTTCATTGGCCCGGTCATATTTCAGCAGTATTGCTCTTCCTATCGCCAATATTATTTCCCAACGGATATTTGGATAGACCGCCAGCGCCGCGATCCACTGAAAGAGGATGTTTACCCGGGTCCTACCTTCAGTTACCCTTGCCCAATGTGCTTTGTCGCAATATTTCAGCAAAGCATCGATACTGTTAAGATCTAATCCTTTCGCGTGGTAGAATGATTCTTTCTTTTGCCTGAGCCTGGAAATTATGTCGGCATCAGTTTCATTATTGGCGAGTATTTCGGTTAAGAGGTCTAAACCCTCTTTGTCGGCAGGAAACACTGATATCTCCGGCGATAAAATATCTTTTTCTTCAACGCTCCAGTCAGGATAAGGTATCGGCGTTATTATTGCTTTGTATTGCCAGCGACCGAGCGATTCACGATAAGCCGGGTAAATGTCTGAATGGGTTTTGTTGATGATCCGATGTGCATCACCAAAAACAAGAAGGATATGTCTTTCATGCTTAACATACAATCTTTCCAGGCTGATGCCAGCCCGTTCGTGGATATTGTAACAAAGTTTGGGTTCGTTGTTGTAATAATAAACGTCTATTAAAACATTTTGTTTTTTTAACAACGCTACCAGGTATTCAAAGAATTTTACCTGGAGGCTATTGCTTTCATTCTCATCAATGAGCAAAAGATATTCGGTTTGCCGGGTACGGTTTACCATAACCGGCTGAAACATGCCCATCTTTTCAATTGAATTGCGGATCGTTTTATCTATATGTAAAAAACTGTTGTTGTCATTCACCCGCTTTCGCATTTGCTTCGCTACCTGGCTGATCTCAGTTTCATGTACCGACAAATAGTTCTTGCTTCTGAAAGGCACAACCCCTGGCTCATCCTTGCCCGGCGACGGCGCCGAGAGTTTTTTATACTTATCCAGTGCAGCTTTTTTTACGTTACCCAATTTGAACATTTCCCGTTCGCGTAGCACAATAAAAAGCAGGAAGAATAAAAAGAACACGATCGCCAGTATACCGTAGAATCTATACCGCGATGGATCAACTTTTGTGTTCTCAACGGCAATTACAGGTGGAGCAATTTGAACTTCCGTGCTGGAATCGTTGATGGAGCTGTCTTTTGAATAGATGACAGGCGGTGCCACTACAAGAAAGTTCGCCTGCGTTTCAATATCGCAAGGCGAACCGGAATAACTGGCATGACAGGTTACATAGTGCTTCCCGTATGTAAAGAAAATTGTTTGCCAATCTGCGCCAGTCCCATTTTCAACCCCATCACTTAACCACTGTATTTGATCAGGAGGTATCTTTTTGTTGAACAAAGCTTTCAGTTTCAAAACCTGCCCGGACTGTATAGAATCTTTGTTGCCATTGAATTCTATTTCTAAGAAGATCCCGGCCGTGCATACATTCACTTTTCGGGTAAGGATCACATGGCCAATGCCTTTATCCAGGTAAAAAATATTGACGTAAGCATTGATCGTGTATGTTCCCGATTTGATATAAACGTGCGAAGGCGTATTACTCACCCTGCTGTCATCGCCCCAATCATAACGAACACTGGTGCTAAGTTTTTTTTTCTTGTCGGGGTAACTACATATAAGGGTCATTTCCAGTTTCTCTTTTTGGGCCGCGTGCAGGACAGGCTGGGGATAGCGGCTTTCTTCAGGATTATTTTTATCCTGCAAATAAACCTCGACCTTAGAAAGGTCGATCCTTGTGTTGTGATTAAAACTGCGGAAGATCAGTGCTACGATCAACAACGCAATGAATGCATACAGCAATATGAACTGCTTCCAGTGTTTTTTTACCTGTTTTACAAAAGGCCGCTGTGTTGATGAAGGCTTTGAGAATATTTTCTTAAAATGTGCATCAAATATTTGTTTGAAGAGTATTTGCTCATCTTCATTGCTGGCAAATACAGGCGTAAGGAACAGGCGTAGCTCGTTTTCATTCTTCACCCAATTTGCATATTGGATGATGACCTGGTTGGCATTGATGATCTGTGTTGGCGTTAACGAGAAACCATTTTTTTTCAGATCGGCGTAGAAGGAATCAAACGGCCAATGCGTTATTCCATTAAGGGGTTGGGAGATTATAGTTGATTGCGGGTTATCCACTGATCACTTTGCTGACGGTTTCAAAATCACTTTTTGATTTGGTAATGATACCGAGAGTTTCAATGAGCTTTTGCTTGTACTCGTCGTCTGCGTTCTTCCAGTTGGCCATATTGCTATTGAGTAAGTTCTTTTGCTGCAGGCAAGCGATCCAATCGATCAGTTCTGATGTCGCCGGCTTCTTAGAAAGATTTTTCTGTCTTAATTCCGTAAATCTTTCTATCACTGCTTCGAAGTGCGCATTGTTTGTTTTGAGATTTGATTTTACGATCTCGATCAGTTCTTTTGGATCAGGAAAACTAATATGATGAAACACGCATCTGCGAAGAAAAGCGTCCGGCAATCCTTTTTCGTTGTTGCTGGTGATGATGATAAAAACGGGGTATTGTGTATCTTGTTCAACCGTGAAACCGGGCAATTCTTTGATGCCGAATTTAAAAGGAGGACGCTCCAGTTCTGCCAAAAGATCATTTGGAAAATCCCTTGGTGCTTTGTCTATCTCATCTATAAGCACCACTGAGCCGAATGGAGTTTTTCTATTGTAAACTTCTTTCTCATAATTCGAGAACCTGTTCATTTCGAAGCTGGCGGGGTGGGTGCCCAACAATGCAATGCCCAGGCTATTAAAAGTAATGAAGGATTCTTTTGTCCTGTTGGTCTTGTCACCGAAATGAGACACCGCATCATATGAATAGAAAAGATCGGTTGATTGCGATCCCGATTTTGTGTCGAATCTTAGTACTCCGGGTGAGGCAAATAAAAAAGGATAGAGAAAACTCAACCGCCGGGCAACAAAATTTGCGCACTCGGTTTTTCCCGTGCCGGGATCGCCAGACAGTAAAAGCGGGCGCTTGAGAAATAGAGCCGTGTTGATGGCCGCCAGCAGTTCCCTACTGGGCATATACTCATCCACATTGTAAGTAGGTAATTGTATTTCCATAGCGTATGTTTGAAAATATTTTAGATCATGATAAGGTCGAAGGGTAAAGCGCTGCTGGCAACTTTAAGATTGCTGAATGCTGGCCTGCTTCAAATATAAACCAAATTTATACCGGTGGCAACTTTGGCAATTATTGCTGCTGAATTAGGTTGAAATGCAACCTACGAAATGAGTTGTCAGCCTGAACCTGCCGAAGGCGGCTCATTCACAAAAGATCGACCTGGATAAGCCCAGCCTGACAACTTTCTAACTGATGAACTATCAACTGTTGCCGTTTGCAAGCCGCTAACAAAAATTACCTGGGCCTTACCAATTATTAATTATTATTCCACTACATTTGCATTCTGTTTTTCTAACAACTAAACACAATAAGCGTTGAAACAAACTGGTTTACATATTGGTTTTTTCCCTTCCCCGGTGTTAGTGACTCATGTACGACGTGGTTGCTGATAGGCCGAGCATATAAAAAAATGCCCCTGTCAGTGAAAAAAGCCCGCGACCTTTCCTAGAATTTATTTTATCGTTACAATTTTCTTCATTTCAATTTTATAAAAAATTGGACACTTCAAATATTATTATTCGCACTGCCATTCCTGCCGACACTGCGTATGCAACTATTATCACTGCAGAAATGGAATCCTCAGCCAAGGCAAGAGGTACAGGTATTGCTAAGCGGTCTCCTGAGTACATTACCCAAAAGATAATGGAAGAGAAGGCTGTCATAGCTGTTACTACTGATGGTGCCTGGGTGGGTTTTTGCTATATCGAGGCCTGGGGCCACGATTCCTTTGTTGCCAACAGCGGACTCATCGTTGCACCAGAATATCGCAAAAGCGGAATTGCCAAGGCGATAAAGCAAAAGATATTTCAGTTGTCAAGACAGAAATATCCTCATGCAAAGATCTTTGGCTTGACCACCGGTCTTGCTGTGATGAAAATAAATTCCGATCTCGGCTATGAGCCCGTTACTTATAGCGAGCTAACGGATGACGACCAGTTTTGGGCGGGATGCAAGAGTTGCGTGAACTACGACATTCTCATGAGCAAGGATAGAAAGAATTGTATGTGCACGGCCATGCTGTATGATCCGGCCGATCATTATGAGCCGGAAGAAACAGCGTCGGAGTTCAAAAAGCATTCGAAGATATTTGAACGTTTTATGCGGTTGAAGCAGTCGAGATTATTGAAATTTTTGAATCGTACTAAATCTCTTTTTTATTTTTAAAATATTGAACGATGGCGAAGAAACTGGTACTTGGATTTAGCGGCGGATTAGATACTTCCTTTTGCGCAAAATACCTGGCAAAAGAAAAAGGATATGAAGTGCATTCGGTGATAGTGAACACGGGTGGCTTTTCCGCTGAAGAATTGCAACAGATAGAAGCGCATGCCTATCGTCTTGGCGTTACTTCTCACACCGCGGTTGATGCAGTGGAGGATTATTACGATTCCATTATCAAATACCTTGTGTTTGGAAATGTGTTGAAGAATAATACCTACCCGCTAAGTGTGAGCGCCGAAAGATTGAGCCAGGCGATCAATATCGCTGCGCACGCAAAAAAATTAAATGCTGACGCTGTTGCGCACGGAAGTACTGGCGCCGGAAACGACCAGGTGCGCTTCGACATGATCTTCAACAGCCTGATCCCAGGCGTGGAGATCATTACGCCGGTAAGAGATATGCAGTTGAGCAGAGAAGAAGAGATAAACTACCTGAAGGAAAATGGCGTCGAAATGAATTTCGAAAAGTCGATGTATTCTATTAATAAAGGTTTATGGGGAACAAGTGTTGGCGGAAAGGAAACATTGAACAGCAATGGTATGTTGCCTGAAAGCGCATGGCCTACGCAATTGGATGCGGCTTTGCCTTCGCGAAACATTAAGCTGACGTTTAATAAAGGAGAGTTGTTGGCTGTTGATGATAAACCGTTTGGCCACCCATCATCTGCTATTCGTCATTTACAAACAATTGCTGGTCCTTATGCGATCGGGAGAGATATACATGTTGGCGATACGATCATTGGCATCAAGGGCCGTGTTGGTTTTGAGGCTGCAGCGCCGATGGTTATTTTAAAAGCGCATCATGCTTTGGAAAAACACGTGCTCACCAAATGGCAGTTGAACCTGAAGGATCAGTTGGCACAATTTTATGGCAACTGGTTGCACGAGGGACAGATCATGGACCCGGTGATGAGAGATATTGAAGCATTTTTTACCAGCAGCCAGGAGCAGGTTACCGGCGATGTGTTTGTTGAACTGATGCATTATCGCTTCGCTGTAACTGGCATCGAATCTGCCTATGACCTGATGAGCAGCCGCTTTGGTAAATACGGTGAAATGAATAATGGCTGGTCGGGACAAGATGTACGTGGCTTTTCAAAAATATTCGGCAATCAAACCATGATCTATCATTCAGTTAAAGAAGATGCCAATGCCAAACTCAAATAGCACCCCTTTAGGGGATGGGGGAATAAAAATAGGGATCATCGGCGGAGCAGGATATACTGCAGGTGAATTGATAAGGATATTGATCAATCATCCTTCTGCGGAAATAAATTTTGTGCACAGTAAAAGCAATGCAGGCAATTTATTGAGTAAGGTGCATGACGATCTGTTGGGAGAAACGGATATGCAGTTCACGGACGATCTCACCCCTTTAGGGGACGGGGGCGGCGGCGGACTTGTAGATGTTCTGTTTCTTTGCGTTGGCCATGGCGAAGCAAAGAAATTCTTGAATGAAAACACTGTTGATGAGAAAATAAAGATCATCGACCTCTCGCAGGATTTCCGTTTGGGTGATACAGCAAAGCTTGGCACTCGGAATTTTATATATGGTTTACCTGAATTGAACAGGGAAAAGATCAGGACCGCCAATAATATCGCCAACCCCGGCTGCTTTGCAACAGCCATCCAGCTTGGTTTGCTGTCCTTGGCTAAGGCGGGGCTCATTAAAGATGTGTACACAACAGGGATCACTGGTTCAACCGGTGCCGGGCAAACACTTTCGCCTACTTCCCATTTTAGTTGGAGGGAAAATAATGTGCAGGCATATAAAACCTTATCGCACCAACATTTGAATGAGATACATGAAAGCATTCATCAATTGCAAGACAGCTTTCCAAGCACCCCTTTAGGGGATGGGGGCAGGGGCATCAGTTTCATTCCCTGGCGCGGCGACTTCACCCGTGGCATCTTCATCAGCTCTCAATTGCATTGCGACCTGGCTATTGAAGAACTGACTGTATTGTACAGTGAATTTTATAAAGACCATCCTTTTGTCTTTCTTTCAAAAGAACCCATTCACCTCAAGCAGGTTGTTAATACCAATAAATGCGTCATTCAGTTGGAAAAAGTGGGCAGCAAACTTGTTGTGCATTCTGCAATTGATAATTTATTGAAAGGAGCAAGCGGACAAGCAGTACAGAATATGAATCTCCTGTTTGGTTTGGATGAAACGACCGGATTAAAACTAAAAGCAAACTATTTTTAATGAATCTATTTGATGTATATCCATTAAATGATGTTACGATCGAAAAAGGGTCGGGCAGTTATGTATGGGATGATAAGGGAGAGAAATATTTGGACCTCTATGGTGGCCACGCCGTAATTTCTATCGGCCATACCCATCCTCATTATGTAAAGCGCCTGGAAGATCAGTTGCATAAGCTGGGCTTCTATTCTAATTCGATAAAGATCCCATTGCAGGTTGAGTTGGCGAAAAAGCTTGGCGAGGTTTCGGGTAAAGAGAACTACCGTTTATTTCTATGCAATTCGGGTGCGGAGGCAAATGAAAATGCGTTGAAGCTCGCTTCGTTTTACAATGGAAGAAAAAAAGTGATCGCTTTTAAGAAGGCTTTTCACGGAAGAACTTCACTTGCTGTTGCTGCTACTGATAATCCAGCCATTATAGCGCCGGTGAATGAAACAGAGAATGTGATCTTCCTTCCCTTCAATGATGAAGCGGCACTGGAAGCGGCTTTCAGGGAGCATGAAGTATCCTCTGTTATCATTGAAGGCATACAGGGAGTAGGCGGCATCAATGTGGCATCGGATTCATTTCTGCAAACGATACGAACGCTTTGCGATAAGTATGACGCCGTGTTCATAGCAGATAGTGTGCAATGCGGCTATGGAAGAACGGGAAAATTCTATTCACACGATTTTTCCGGAGTGGAAGCAGATATCTACAGTATGGCCAAGGGAATGGGGAACGGTTTTCCGATCGGCGCCATTGCTATTGCGCCAAAATTTGAAGCGAAGTATTTTATGCTGGGCACAACATTTGGTGGCAATCATCTTGCTTGTGCGGCTGCATTGGCTGTGTTGGAAGTGATCAGTTCGGAAAATTTAATGGATAATGCAACAGCGGTTGGCAATTACCTGGCGAATGAACTTAAATCGTTGCCAAATATCATTGAAATACGGGGTAAGGGTCTAATGATCGGGATAGAATTGCCCGACGCATTTAAAGAGGTAAAGAAAAACCTACTGTACAAGCACAAAATATTTACTGGTGAAGCGAAGCCCAATGTGATCAGGTTGCTCCCGGCCTTGAATATTTCGAAAACGGAAGCAGATATATTTTTGGAGGCGATGAAGAAGGAGCTTGTTTAGCACCCCGACAGCGGTCATCGACCCTGTCGGCGGTTTTGGAAGGATTGTTCGTCATTGTCGAATAAAGAGATAGTGTACAAGAGTGCGACGCCAATGAAGATGAAAAAAGATTTGAAGCTGGTAACAAAAAAGAAAAACATAAGAATTGAAAAATTTTATTTCTGTTGATGACGTTTCGGATATCAATGCGTTGGTAAAAAAGGCGCTTGAATATAAGGCAGATCCTTATTCCGATATCGCATTGGGAACAAATAAGAAAGCCGGTTTATTGTTTTTGAATCCGAGCCTGCGTACGCGTATCAGCACACAGGTGGCAGCCCGTAATCTAGGACTGGTACCGATCGTATTGAATGTAGACAAAGAAGGTTGGGCCCTGGAATTTGCAGAAGGAGCGGTGATGAATGGCAATACAGTGGAGCATATAAAAGATGCAGCGCCGGTTTTGGGATCCTATCTCGATATTTTATGCATCCGTACTTTTCCATCATTGAAAGATCGTGAAGAAGATTATGCAGAAACGGTCATCAATCAATTTATAAAATATGCCGGGGTTCCGGTTGTAAGTTTGGAGAGCGCAACCTTGCATCCCTTACAATCTCTGGCAGATATTATTACTATTGCCGAGCAGCGGACTGTGGTTCCCCCTTCAGGGGGCGGAGGGGGTAGGCCAAAGATCGTATTGACCTGGGCGCCACATATCAAGCCCCTGCCGCAATGCGTTGCCAATTCATTTGCGCAATGGGTTAACGCGGTAGGCGATGCTGAGTTTGTGATCACGCATCCGGAAGGATATGAGTTGGGTGAAAGATTTACAAAAGGCGCCACCATCATCCATGATCAACAGGAAGCTCTGGCCGGTGCTGATTTTGTTTACGTGAAAAACTGGAGTTCGTTCAATGACTACGGCGCAATGCCCGGTAGCAACGGCGACTGGATGTTGGATAATAAAAAATTGGCCCTGACAAATAATGCTAAGGTTATGCATTGTTTGCCGGTAAGAAGAAATGTAGAATTGAGCGATGAGGTATTGGATGGGCCAAACAGCCTGGTGACTCAACAGGCTGCGAACCGGGTTTGGGCGGCACAAGCGGTGTTGGCAGAGATTCTAAACGGTTTTGCCCCCATCCCCTAAAGGGGAGTTATTCGATGGATATAATTTGATTCGTGGTGTTTAAATATTAAGAAATGAACGAGGACGACATTAAATTGAATATGCATTATGGTGCGGGCAAATCTCTTTTTGTTATAAAGATCGGCGGTAACATCATTGATGACCCAATTGCCTTGCAAAAGTTTTTGCGCAACTTTTCGTCAATAGATGCAAAGAAAATATTAGTGCATGGAGGAGGAAAGATAGCTACCAAGATCGGAGAACAGTTGGATATCCAACCTCAATATGTCAATGGCAGAAGGATCACCGATGCCGCAACGATCGATCTCGTAACGATGGTATATGGTGGCTTGATCAATAAAAAAATTGTTGCTTCACTTCAATCTCTTGATTGCAATGCCATTGGATTGACTGGTGCTGATGCTAATATTATTCCTGCCGTTAAAAGGCCGGTGAAGGAGGTTGATTATGGTTTTGTGGGAGACTTGGACAGTCGTCAGTCTGCAGTGGGCAGTCTGCAATTGTTCCTGGAGAATGGCTTGAGTCCGGTGCTGGCGCCACTTACACATGATGGGCAGGGACAGATGCTCAATACCAATGCGGATACCATTGCAGCGCATGTTGCTGTGCAATTATCGGGGATCTATGAGGTAAGGTTGATCTATTGTTTTGAAAAGAAGGGTGTGTTGTCAAACATTGAAGATGAAGGATCGGTGATTTCTTTAATTACAAAAACCAACTACCAACAGTTGTTGGATGAAAAAAAACTGGCAGATGGCATTCTGCCGAAAATGGAAAATGCTTTTGCAGCGATAGATAATGGTGTTAAGGAGGTGTTGATCGGTCATGCAGATGACCTGTTGCAAAATGTTGGCAAAAACACAGTTGGTACACTCATCCGGCATCACGACGGCTCAAGGCCGTCAGATGTCTCACAATAATTTTAAAGCGTCTGACGGCTTTGAGCCGTCGTGACGCTAACGAGAAATGCACAAAGAATTATACGATAACTCTATTCATTTGCTGAAGCAACTGATCGCTGTCCCATCATTTTCTAAAGAAGAAGAGAAGACGGCGGAGATCATCGTGAATTTTCTCTCGACACAAAACGTACATGCAGAAAGATCCGGCAACAATGTATTTGCAAAGAATGAATTTTACGACAGCAATAAGCCAACGATACTCCTGAACTCTCATCATGACACGGTAAAGCCGGCCAAAGGCTATACCAATGATCCTTTTACCGCAATAGAAAAGGAAGGAAAACTTTACGGTCTTGGTAGTAATGACGCAGGTGGCAGCCTGGTTGCTTTGATCGCCACCTTCTTGTTTTTCCACGATCGCCAGGATCTGAAATACAATATCATTCTTGCTGCAAGCGCAGAGGAAGAGATCAGCGGCACGGATGGAATTGAATCCTTGTTGCCTGCATTGGGCAATATCGACTTTGGCATTGTTGGCGAGCCAACCGAAATGAAAATGGCTGTTGCTGAAAGAGGCTTACTCGTTATTGATTGCATTTCGGAAGGTAAGGCCGGCCATGTTGCCGGGGGTGAGGGTGAAAATGCGCTATACAAAGCAATGGAAGATATTAATTGGATAAGAAATTATCATTTCGATAAGATCAGTCCACTGCTGGGTGAAACAAAAATGAATGTTACCGTAATTGAAACCGATAACCGCCAGCACAATGTGGTGCCGTCGCAATGCAAATTTGTGATCGATGTGAGGGTAAATGAGTTGTATGCCTTCGATGAAGTGATCGAACTACTAAAGCAAAATCTCAAAAGCAATATTCAGCCGCGGAGCACAAGACTAAGATCGACATCGATCGCTCTGGATCATCCACTGACGAAAGCCGGACTGGAATTGGGTATGGAGTATTATGGTTCTCCAACCATATCCGACAAAGCATTGATGTCTTTCCCTGCACTGAAACTAGGTCCGGGTAAAAGTGCACGAAGTCATATTGCGGACGAGTTCATTTTCTTAAAAGAGATCGAAGAAGGCATCGGGATATATATTACGCTAATGGAAAAAATCATTAAATAACATGAAACTCTGGCAAAAAGAAAATACGGCGGCAGGAGATATGGGCAAACTTGTTGAGGCCTTTACCATTGGTAAGGATCGCGATTTTGATCTGCAACTTGCGCCATTCGATGTGCTGGGTAGCATCGCTCACGCTAAGATGCTTGCGAAGATTGGGCTGATCTCCAATGAAGAGGCTGAACAACTGATACATGAGCTCAGAAATATTTATGCAGAGATCGATGCTGGAAAATTTTCCATCGATAATAAGTTCGAAGACATCCATTCGCAGATCGAATTTTTGCTGACAGAAAAATTGGGAGACACAGGTAAGAAGATCCATGCGGCAAGGAGCCGTAACGACCAGGTTTTGCTGGACGTTAAATTATTTCTTCGCCATGAAATAGAGGGGTTGGTTAACGAGGTGAATGGTCTTTTTAAATTACTTCAACAAAAAAGTGAGGAATACAAATCCCAGTTCTTACCCGGCTATACACATCTGCAACTTGCCATGCCCTCTTCATTTGGTTTGTGGTTTGGAGCCTATGCCGAAAGCCTGGCAGATGATATTATTACGCTGCACGGTGCTTATGAGATCGTAAATAAGAATCCGCTGGGAAGTGCGGCAGGCTATGGTTCTTCATTCCAGATCGACAGGGCGCTAACAACAGAGCTGTTAGGCTTCGGTCAATTAAATCATAATGTGGTCTACGCACAAATGGGTCGTGGAAAAACGGAACGGATCACTGCGCAGGCTTTGTCGAACATCGCCGATACGTTGGCAAGGATGAGCATGGATGCCTGTCTTTATCTCAACCAGAATTTCGACTTCATCAGCTTCCCATCGGAACTTACAACGGGAAGCAGTATCATGCCGCACAAAAAAAATCCTGATGTGTTTGAATTGATACGCTCTCATTGCAATCGCATCAAGGCCTTGCCCAATGAGATCATGATGATGACGACCAATCTTCCATCGGGTTATCACCGCGACCTGCAATTGCTGAAAGAAAACCTGTTCCCCGCGTTCGGTACCTTAAAAGATTGCATCAGCATGGCTTCGTTGATGCTGCAGAATATTTCGGTAAAAGAAAACATACTTGAAGATGAAAAATATAAATACCTGTTCAGTGTGGAAGCCGTGAATGAACTGGTATCGCAAGGTGTTCCTTTCCGTGAGGCCTACCAAAGGATCGCTGCTGATATTGCATCAGGCAGTTTTAAATGGGACAAACCTCTTTCTCATACGCACGAGGGCTCGATCGGCAATCTGCAAACTGATAAAATTGAGCAAATAATGCAGGACCTGCTAAAGCGGTTTAATTTCAATAAGGCCACCCAGGCTTTAAACGCACTAATTGGGGAATAGTGGCATTGGTCAACACTGGCACAATTTTGGGGTATTGGGCTAAGCGTCTCGGGCAATTGTAAACCAAAAGACTCGCCGGCCTTCCCGGTTCAAAGTGCATGAAGAAAAAAACCATCATCATCGTTGCGTCTGCACTGGTTGTTTTTATCAGCGGCTTTATCTACCTGAAATATTTTTTGCTGAAGGCCAAAGATTTTAAGCCTGATGAGTCAAAAGCTAGGAGTGTTGTTGACCTCCGCCCTTCGATCATCGCAAAATTGCAACAATTGGTGAAGGATGGCTCAAACGGCCTTTATGTCTTGTCTATTGGAAAGATAGATCCTGATATTGTTGCTTCAACATTGGATGTGACCGATGCAAACCTTCGTGTTGATTCCGCTGCAATGAAGCAACTGGATCTTCAAAAAAAATTGCCCGACGATATCTTCAACATTCATTTCGATTCATTACACATTGATGGGATCGGTCTTGATTACCTGTTACACAGTAAGAGTATCGATATCAGCCGTGTCAATATCAGCAAGCCTTTGATCGAAATACACCACAAATCAAAAGCGTATAATCAATCCACCAGGGATCATAATGATACCTTGTCTTTGTATCGTCAGATCAAGGAACAAATGAATTCGATAAAGGCTGGTCATATCAATATCGAAAAGGGAACACTCATCCTGCATGATGGTCCGCATCAAAATAAAGTGACCAGGCTCAACGACCTCAGCATCCATATCACAGACCTTTTGGTGGATTCTTCCACTCAATTTGATGCCAGCCGTACATTGTTTGCCAAAGAACTCAATATTGTTGCAAAAGATTATATAACAGCAACCCGGGATAGTTTATATTATTTCAAAACGAGGGTTCTGTCGATATCCGCGGCGGATCATAAAGCGGTGTTGGAAGATGTTGAGCTGAATCCGCGTGGTGATAAGGAGCAGTTTGAAAAAAAATTGAAATACAGGCAAGGCATGCATCACATGCTTTTTAAACGTGTTGAACTCACCGATGTCGACTGGTGGTCGATGATCAATCGTGAAAAATTCATGGCTAAGGATGGAGTTATAACCGGCGGTTTTTTTACCGAGTATATCGATAAAACTCTGCCTGAAGCTCCGGCGGTAGAATTGGCAAATTTTCCGCAACAGACATTAATGGGGATCGACGTGCCGGTTGCTGTTGATCATCTTGTATTCAAAAATGTAGATATAGCCTATGAAGAATATAATCCAGCGTCGAAACAAGGCGCTACTGCATATTTTGACAAAATGAACGGCCAACTGGATCACGCATCCAATATTCCTTCCCGTATAAAAAAAAATCCGATAATTAACTTTTCAGGAAATGTAATGTTCATGCATCAGGTTCCAATGAAAGCTGCAATTACCTTTAACCTGGCGAAACATAAAACCGGCGAATTCACTGCTGATATTCATATGAACGCATTGGGAAAAGAAACAGTCAATTTGTTGGCAGTGCCATTGGGCCTGTTTTCGGTGAAGTCTGGTGAGATGCAGTCTGGTGACGTGCATATAACAGGAAACAATCTTACAACCACGGGTAAACTGGCGCTTGCTTATACCGGGCTACATATCGATCCGTTAAAACCGGCTGACGAAAATGGTGAATTAAAAAAGAAACGAGCGACAGCATTTGTTGCCAATGTTTTCCTGATAAAAAATACAAATCCGGGTAAAGACAAGATATTGCGGCAACCCGAATACACCGTATTGCGGGACCATCGGGCGAACTTTTTCAGTATGTTATGGATAACTACTGTAACCGGTATATTGAAAACGTTGGGTGTTCCCGTTAAGTTGGTACTCCATTGACCGGAACAGATTTTTAGGGAATTTTTACCCCATTTGATTATCGATTCCACAATTTGAGGCAATGCTATGCAACCCATGTGGTCTGAAAAAATCTTTGGCAGAAATTTTGAAACATTAAAAACTGATCAGCATTATTCAATCAAATTCAATATTATGCCCAGTACAAGATCATCCATATTAATAATGTCCTTGCTTTTTCTTGCCTCCTGCGTATCCGGTCCCAATAACGGTTATGCTCAGCCGGTCTATATTTATCCCGGTGTGGGACTGGGAACTATAATTGCAGTTGTATTATCCTGGAACAGGAATGAATCAATACTATGGGCCATCGTTCATGGCATCCTAGGGTGGCTCTACGTGATCTATGTGTTGATCGTAGGGCGGAAAAAAGATTAATTGTTTGAGTGCTCGAGCGAATTCTGGACTCTGTTGTAATAAGACCGAACTTAAAATCAATTTTTATGAAAGTCAAACTCAAGACGCCTCAGGATAATTTTTTTGGCCGCCTTTCCGCAAAGGTTACTACCTGGACAGGAAGCAGCGCCGGTTTTTCAACAGCCTTATTGCTGGTTTTGATTTGGGGTATTGCTGGCCCGTTCTTTCACTATTCTGAATCATGGCAAATGATCATTAATACCGGAACAACGATCATTACTTTTCTTATGGTGTTCCTCATTCAGAAAACACAAAACAAAGATTCGCTTGCCATCCAACTAAAGTTAAATGAACTGGTTGCGTCCCACGAGATCGCCAGTAACCGCCTCGTAAATGTAGAGAACATGACGGAAGAAGATCTTAAGGTGATCCAAAAATATTATAAGAATCTTAGTGATCACTCGAGAAAAGAGGGTCATCAGCAACAATCTTATTCGATCGATAAGCCTGATGGACATGTGCCAACAGGGGATGTTCCAGAAAAATAGACTGCAACTTTTACCTAATAATTCCTCACTTTATAAAATAGGCCCATTGTAATGCCATCAAACCACATCGTTTTTTGGGAAAGGGAGAAAAACGGTAAAGTGCCTGCTTAATTTTTCCTTTGGCTTCTACTGAAAAAATAAAATGAATACAGAAACTATTATTGGTGTTGCGGCAAGTGCATGTACTGCAGTGGCCATGGTACCTCAATTAATAAAACTCTTAAAGGAAAAAAAAGCGGAGAATGTTTCGTTGGGGATGATGGCTGTGCTATCTATAGGCTTGGGATTGTGGGTTTGCTATGGTGCGATGAAAAATGATTGGATATTGATCGTTTCCAACAGCTTTTCTTTTGCCATTAATCTTATCCTGGCTTTTTTTACGATCAGGTATAAAAAATAATTACTGCAACTTCGCCAGCCACAACGACGCATTCATAAATAAATTTTTGTGGCTGTAGCTGCCCCAGTTCATAAATAATGTGTTGCCGGCATCGCCTGTGCCATCGTCGAGCGGCGAACTATCTCCAACAAAAAATACACGGCCCGTTCCATAAGTTGACGAAAGGCTCATGATATTGTTGCTGTTTTGCGCAGCGCCGGTTTTCCAGATCAAACCCTTCACATTTGGATTTACTGCTGTGTTGATGGTGGCTGTGGTGCCATTGGTATATTCCATCTGCGTAACATTTCCTTGCGATCCGGTCAATATCGTACTCGTTGCGGCATTGGTCCATACATTCGACGTAACCTCTGTAATATTCAACAGGTCGATGGTGAATCCAAATGGATTGGCTTGCACCGTATTGTTCGACATCAGGTCGTTCCATATCGCCGGAGAATCCCATCCATCGCCGTCCCTGTCGGATGCGGTGTGATCCGATACCATCAGTAATCCACCACCACTGTTTACAAAATTTAATATCGCCGTTTTTTCTGCCGAAGTAAAAACTTTATTCGGTTCATCAACAACAAATACATCATAGTTGGAAAGATCTTGTGGATTGGCGCCGTTGCCAAAAGTTATTGCGGTACCGGAAGGAAGTGTTTCAACCGTATTTCCCAATTTGGCCAATGCAATTCCCCAACTGGATAATGCGCCGGTCCAATAGGTCTCGGGCGTGGAAGCGATAACAGTCGATTGATTCGGTGATGGCACCCTTTGCGGCACACTGGCATCTTCATCGATCACCCAATCTGCATTGCCTGCAGTTTCTGCGTGCGTAGCATCGAATAAAAATTTCTTTGTCACAGGTGGAACTGCGATACTGAATGGAAGCGTGTTGCTCGTGCCACCTCCGGGTGAAGGTGAGAAGACCGTAACATTGGCGGTGCCGGCAATAGCGATATAAGACGCGGGTATCACTGCCGATAATTGTGTTACGGCAAGATATGTAGTGGTTAACGGTGTGCCGTTCCAGTTGATGGTAGAGTTGCTTAGAAAATTTGTTCCATAAACAGTAAGCGTAAATGAACCGCCGCCCGGAGTCGCCGTGCTGGGATTAGTGCTGCTGATCGTTGGCACAGGGTTACTGCTGGCAGTTACAAGAAAGATCAGTGACCCACTGGGCCCTCCGCCGGGGGTCGGATTGAAAACGGAAATGGGTGCAGTTCCTGCAGCGCTAAGATTGGTTGAGGGAACTGCTGCAGTTAATTGGGTAGAACTCACAAAAGTGGTGGTCAATGCAACGCCATTCCATCTGATCACCGAAGTGGAGACGAAATTGCTTCCGTTTACGGTAAGTGTAAAGCCTGCTGACCCTGATACTGCCGTTGTTGGTGAAATAGAATTTAAGATCGGAACAGGATTATTGGTGGTGCCACCGCCTCCTCCCGAAGAATCCGACTTACTGCACGAATTGAGAATAAATAAAAAAAGCAGGCCGTACAATAGTCTTGTGATCGTCATTGGTTTGGTTGTTTATGCCGGTATAATGCCACAAACATAGAAAATCTTTCGCCCTGGAAAGGAATATTATTGTTGTTGAGTGGTTAATGGTAGATCTTCCCGGCCTAACTATTTTTTGGATAAGCTATGTCGTTTCATCTTCGGCGATTATCTTTAAACCGAAGAGTGGTTTTAACGGTAACGTTTAACGGCTGGCTATTTGCCAACATCATTCTTTCCCTAACCATATTTACCCGTTCATTAATCTTAAAAAAGATGAATAAAACCCCGTTGACAAAAGCCGGCATCCTTACCTTGGTGCTGGTAGTTATTGCTGTAGCAAGTTGGGAACTCTACGTACGCAGCAAAGGTTTTGACACAACTTACGACGATAACCCCGCGTTATGGTCAGATAAGAGAGCAATGGTATATGAACCCGCAGATAAGGCAACTGTCTTTATCGGGTCATCCCGTATCAAATTCGACATTGATATTCCCTTATGGGAAAAGACAACCGGCGATCACGCCATACAATTGGCCTGCGTTGGCAGTTCGCCGAGGCCGGTGCTGGAAGATCTTGCCAATGATCCTAAGTTTAAAGGAAAACTCATTGTTGATGTGACGGAAGTTCTTTTTTTCGCTTATGATCATTTTAGCGTCGAAACTCCAAATGACAACATAAAATATTATAAGGACCGCACTCCGGCGCAGCGGGCAAGTTTTGTTGTTAATCACCTGCTTGAGTCGCAGCTTGCGTTTCTTGATAAGGATCGCCTTTCGCTGAATGCCAAATTGGATGACCTGCACATTCCAAATCGAAAAGGCGTATTTGAGTTTCCCATTTTCCCGGTAGATTTTGGCAGGGTTAGATTCAACCGGCAGGAATTCATGACAGATAAATTTGCTGCGGATACCGTTGATCGGAATAGGGTGAAAGACATCTGGGTATTCTTTGCCAAGATGAGCAAGGATCCACCGGCTTCGGGTGGCAAACTCGATTCGATATTTGCTTCGGTAAAAGCTTCGGTTGACAAAATAAAAGCAAGGGGAGGGCAGGTGATATTTGTAAGAACCCCGTCCAGCGGTGGTTTCCTCATGGGAGAAACAATGGGTTACCCGAGAGAAAAATATTGGGACAGGTTATTGGCTGAAACAAAATGCGCAGGCATTCATTTTAAGGACTATCCCGCGATCGATCATTTTGAATGCCCGGAAAACTCTCACCTGAGCCAGTCCCAGGCGTTAGTGTTCACCGAGAATTTCATTACGATAATAAATGAAGAAAAAGGATGGGCCTTTTCTAAACTACCAGCGCCTGTAAAATAATTATTCAACCACTAACTACTGCCACATGCTTTTCAACTCATATATATTCATCGCATTTTTCATCGTTATGCTCATTTTGCATAACATGCCATTTCCGTGGAAGGTAAAAAAGATCAACCTGCTATTAGCCAGTTATGTTTTTTATGCTGCATGGAATCCACCATTCATTTTGTTATTGTGGCTCTCCACCGTGGTCGATTTTTTTGTGGGAAGGGCGTTGTACAACCAGCAAAACAAACACAAAAGAAAACTATTGCTGGTCATCAGTCTAATTGGCAACCTCGGCATGTTGTGCTTCTTTAAGTATGGCGGATTTTTGTTGGAGAATTTTACCCATCTCGTTAATGCCATGGGTGCGGATTTTCATCCGGCAAAACCTGATATCATTTTACCGGCAGGTATTTCGTTCTACACATTTACCACCTTGTGCTACACGATCGATATGTATAAAAGAAAAAGCGAGCCGGTTAAGTCCATGCTTGACTTTTCGCTTTTCGTAACTTTCTTTCCCCATCTCGTGGCCGGGCCGATCGTGCGCCCACCGCAATTGGTACCGCAATTTGAAACTCCACGCAAAGCCACACGGCAGCAAATGATGGAGGGACTGTTTCTCTTATCACTTGGTCTATTCATGAAGGTGGTGCTTGCTGATAGTATGCTGTCGGGGCCAGCGAATGGCGTCTTCGGCTCCAGCGATAAACTGGCTCCATTGGATGCATGGACGGGTGTGCTGGCTTTCTCCGGTCAGATATTTTTTGATTTTGCCGGCTATTCAACTTGTGCCATTGGCGTCGCTTCCTGTCTTGGTTTCGTGCTGCCCCAGAACTTCTTATATCCCTATGCCGCCATCGGTTTTTCCGATTTCTGGCGAAGGTGGCATATCACGTTATCTGCATGGCTCCGCGATTATTTATATATCCCCCTGGGTGGAAATCAAAAGGGAAAGATCCGCACTTATTTCAACCTGATGATAACGATGTTGCTCGGTGGGCTATGGCATGGCGCCAACTGGACCTTCGTGGTATGGGGTGGTTTGCATGGATTTTATTTATGGGTGGAGAAATTTTTTAAGGACATCGCTACAAAACGTACACGGCTTGTTACTGCAGATGCATTGCCGGGAGTATCGCATAATGTTATCGTTAAACCCGTACCTGCAAAGAAAACGATCAAGACCTTCTTACTGGCCTTGCTTACCTTTTTTCTTGTGAATGTAACCTGGGTGTTTTTTCGATCAGATACTTTTAGCAAAGCGTGGCGACTATTGAAGTCGATGTTCGGGCAGGTTCACGACGGACAGGTATTGCTAAAAACGTTGACGATCATCAAGGTTGGCGTTATCATTGGGTGTATGGTGATCTTCCATTGGCTCATGCGCAATACTAAAGTGCTGGACGTTGCCAATAAGATGCGCTGGTGGATGCTGGCAATTGTGTGGACGATACTGTTGTTGCTATTGATCTGGAGCCAGGAGAGTAGTAGTTCGTTTATTTACTTCCAGTTTTAAAACACCCTCTCCACCCCCTGAAGGGGGAACCTGGAGTTTAATAGCAACAAGGTCTTTTCAATAAAACGAAAGTGGCTTCCCAAATAAGGAAGCCACTTTTACTATTAGTTATAATAAGGTTGATCAATTATACTGCAAGTTCCCCCTTCAGGGGGCGGAGGGGGTTACATCTCCGTAAAATACTTATGGAAATAAGGGATCGTCTCTATTCCTTTATAAAAATTAGCCAGGTTGAATTTCTCATTCGGACTATGTAGGTTATCGCTATCTAACCCAAAGCCCATGAATACGATCTTGATGCCTAATTCTTTTTCAAACAATGCGCAGATGGGAATGCTACCACCGCCACGTACCGGAATCGGTGTTTTACCAAAAGTTGTTTCCATTGCTTTTGCTGCTGCCTGGTATGCTTTGCTGTCGATCGGCGTCATATAAGGTTCGCCGCCATGATGCTCGAATGCATTTACAGTTACACAATCCGGAGCGATCTTTCTAAAATACTCCAGTATCATCTTCGTGGTTTTCTCTGATGATTGATTTGGCACCAAACGGGTAGAGATCTTCGCCGTGGCCTTGCTTGGCAATACGGTCTTTGCGCCTTCGCCCTGGTAGCCGCCCCAGATACCATTCAGTTCCAGTGTTGGACGAATGCCTGTGCGTTCGTTGGTACTGTATCCTTTTTCGCCCCATAATTCTTTTACGCCAAGATCATCTTTGTATTCTTGTTCATCATAAGGTGCAAGCGCCATGAGTTTTCTTTCTTCTTCAGTTGATTCAACAACATCATCATAAAAACCGGGAATGGTGATATGATTGTTCTCATCGTGGCAACCAGCGATCATCTTTGCAAGGATGGTAATAGGATTTGCTACCGCTCCTCCATAAACACCGCTGTGCAGGTCACGGTTAGGCCCTGTTACTTCCACTTCGATATAACTCAAACCACGAACACCGATGTCGATGCTTGGTGTATCAAGACTGATCATTGCGCTGTCGCTGATCAACACGCAATCGGCCTTCAGCAATTCTTTATGTGATGCAACGAATTTTCCGAGATTGGGAGATCCTACTTCTTCTTCGCCCTCGATGCAGAATTTAATGTTGTTGGAGAGCGTATTTGTTTGCACCAATGTTTCCAGCGCTTTAATATGCATATACACCTGGCCCTTGTCGTCGCAACTTCCACGGGCAAATATTTTTCCGTCAATGATAACCGGGTCAAATGGTCCACTCTTCCACAACTCCAATGGTTCGGCGGGCTGCACGTCGTAGTGGCCATACACCAATACTGTTGGCTTTGAGGGATCGATGATCTTTTCTGCATATACAACAGGGTGCCCTTCGGTGGGATAGATCTCCACTTTATCAACTCCTGCTTCCACGAGGCGCTGTTTTACTGCTTCGGCACAGGCGATCATGTCGGCCTTATGTTCGCTCTTGGCGCTGATACTGGGAATGCGTAACAGTTCAAGCAATTCATTCAAGAAACGTTCTTTATTTTTTTCCTGGTAATCTTTCCAAACTTGCATATGAAGTGATTTTAAAAATTTACGGCTGTAGAAGATGGGCAACGAAATTAAGTGTTTTACCGGTAATAAATCGACGGGAGTTAAAACATAAAGTTTTGTAAAAAAACTCAAAAAAATATTGGTTGAATATGCCGGGCGATTTATATTTGCTCCAGATTGTTTGTCAATTTATCAGCCTTTGTGTTAGTTGTGCCGTCTCGGTCCTTCTGCGCAAAGGCTGAGTCCATTCCAGACCTTCCTCTAACGCGTAAACCTGGCCCGCAATAGCCCAACGCCAGCCATCAACACATACAATACCGCCACCAACGCCAGTACCCATTTGATCACTGAACAAATCGTGGTGCAAAGAGCGATGGTATCAGATCCATTGCCCGACAGCGTGATCAGCATACCGCTATTTTCCAACACATCCAGCAAGCCGGCCAGCAATGCGCCTTTGGCAACCAGTTTTCCTGCACGTCCAAACGAGCCACCAAACAATCGAGATATAGCCTTCGCTGCAAGAAATAAAAAGATGGAATAAAAGAAGAGAAAGATAAAATCCAACCAGGTATTGTGCTTGGCTATCGCAATTCTATCGTAAGGAGAAACCGATGTCCATGCATCCAACACCTTTGTCGTCTTGGCGCTGTTGTAGGCAAATTCCAGGTCAAGGATGCGATGAGGTGTGTCATCTGTTTTAAGTTTATCGCCAGAGATCGTCACGATAACTGCCATCGCTACTGATCCGAGCAAAAAAAAGAGGAGGGTATATTTTCGCATGGTTGTCGGTTTGATCAAAATGTTTTGTCATGCTGAGGAACGAAGCATCTCGGCGTAAAGCAGCATTGCATTGAGATGCTTCGTTCCTCAGCATGCCAGGGACTTTTCGTTGATGCCAAATAAAGATAAATAAATTAATAACCCCCGACTCATTATTCCGACGTCGCCAGGAATAATTTTGCCAGGGGTTGAAATAGAGCATCGTGCTGCTGAACAGCAGTTTTCACTAATGTGGAATTAAAAACGGGCTGCGAAAAATATAAATGATATGATGTAGATCGTTATCAACAACGCTTGATTGCGCTAATGATAAACATGGAAATGTATAGATGTGGTAATTATAAATTTTCTCATATAGGGTACTTTGTAAGAAGATGAGAAAATGGAAGAAATTACATAAACGGTAAGAAAATTTGATGAAGTTGTTACACAAAGTTGCACTAAGAATGCACGGAGTTTCACAGAGAGAGTACAAAAAAATTGACCCTCAAGGAATTCACAGAGTCTCTTTGTGAAACTCCGTGAATTCTTTGAGGGTCTTTGTGAAAGAATTTTAAATACTACATCTTATCAAACCTCGCCTGCACAAAATCCCAGTTCACCACATTCCACCAATTGTCAACATAATCGGCACGCTTGTTTTGATACTTTAAATAATAAGCATGTTCCCAAACATCCAATCCCAGTAATGGAAAACCTTTGATATCACTGACATCCATTAATGGGTTGTCCTGGTTTGGACTGGAACCGACTTTAAGGTTTTTATCATTGTCTGCATACAGCCACGCCCATCCACTGCCAAAACGATTCTTGCCAGCGTCTCCAAATTGTTTTTTAAAGGCATCAAATGAGCCAAAGGTTTTGTCGATTGCTAATTGCAAATTACCCATTGGTGCATTCCCTGCTTGCTTTGGCCTCATACACTGCCAAAACAATTCATGATTATAATGTCCGCCTCCATTGTTGCGCATCTTGGCAGAATATTTCGAGATCTTGGCCAGCACATTTTCCAAGGGATCGTTCATGTTCACGCCTTCGGCCGTTGCTGCTGCTTTAACGTTCGTTGAATACGCAGCGGCGTGTTTGCTATAGTGTATCTCCATCGTCATCGCATCGATGATATTTTCCAATGCATCATATTTATAGGGGAGTGGCTTTTGATCGAAGCCCGTCATCGCCATCGAAGCGCCAACACGCATTGATGGCGAGCAAGCTGTTAGGAAAGAACCTGCGGAGCTCATACCCACGCCGAGGGCGATACTTCCTTTAACAGAATTTGCGATAAAACTTCTGCGGCCGGGAGATGGTTTGTGTGCCATAAAAAATATTTTATTGGTTAAACGATCGGTTCCTTTTCTTTCTTGAATGTACTGAAAAATCCGCGGACCTTTTTGAAGCTGCGGTAATAAAATTCTTTGTTGAACAAATTAGAATCGTGCATGGCTTTGTAAGTGAAGAAGAACCCAACGGGGATCAGCACAATGACCGCAAGCCACATGCCAATATAAGGAGGAGCGATGGCTTCTTTTGAAAATTTCTCTCCAAATACATTGAGTAAATGAAAGATCAGGAAGAATACAATGGCGATCACCAGTGGCATGCCGATACCTCCTTTGCGAATGATGGAACCCAGTGGTGCCCCGATAAAAAATAATACCAGGCAGGCAAGCGATAATGAAAACTTTCGGTGCCATTCGATACCATTACTGCGGATGGCCATTTCGTTGGCATCGATATCGGCGCCACGGTTCAAAAAAACGCCCCTGAGGTTGTTGGCGATATTCAATGCACCATCGTATGCTACCAAACGAATGGAGTCGGGCACGGCTTTGTCAAAACTGCTGAGCTTTGCTACTGATGCGGTATCTTTTTTCCAAACACTATCGGGGATGTGGTCGAAATGTACATAATAGGCAAACTCGGTGCTCATCATTTTATACATGCTGTCCCTTGTTTGCTGTAATGTTATCATTGATTTTTGTAGTTGCCGCACGCTTTGCATCTTATAATTGCTTCGGTAAAGATCCTCGTTGCCGTTTTTTGGTTTCAGCGAACTCAGATCGAATAGCTTTTTGAAAGAAGAGAATTGAAGCCGGATGTATTCCGTTGCGGTATCGGATGCAAAGCCCCTTTCCTGGTAGCGGCAACCATTTTCCAGGTCGATCTCCATGAATTGTTTGTCGTCAGAAACTTTCATTGTTCCTTTTTCGGCGATGATCACATTGTCCTGCAAAGTATTGCTTTGATCATAGATCACCACATCGTGAATGGTTACTCCATCCGCATCTTTTTTTCTCACTTTGATGGCATAGGACGGAATATGGGTGTAAAAGACCCCCGGCTTGAGATCCAGCGCTGGCTTGGTATAGAAGATATCGTTGTATAGCGTAACGAATTTCAGATTAGCATAGGGGATCACGAAATTGGCTGAAAGAAATGAAAGAAAACTGAGAAAGACAGCGATCCACATCAGCGGCCGCATGAAGCGCAACAATGAGATACCTGAAGACTTGATGGCTACCAGTTCAAAACTTTCTCCAAGATTACCAAAGGTCATGATCGATGAGATGAGGATGGCAATGGGTATGGCTAGCGTAAGCAATGACGAACTGATATACCATAAGAATTTTCCGATGGTAACCAGGTCAAGCCCTTTGCCCACGAGATCATCGATATACTTCCAAAGGTTCTGCATCATCAGCACAAAAAAAGCGATGAAGAACGTTACGACGAACGGCCCGAGGAATGATTTGATGATGAGCTTATCTAATTTCTTTATCACGAAAGCGAAGCTTATTTAGTAAGTTTGGTTGTGCTGCCCCCTACAAAAATAGCGCTTTCGCCTGATGAACTCCTACTGGCGCAGAATAGCGACTGGATTTTAACGAAACGTACTATTATCGATACAGCAGTGCAACTTTTTAGCAGGCTCTGCGATAACATGAAAGATATTGTTGCGGCAGAAAAAGTGGATCTACCACAAGTCGCATTTCTATCCGAACCAAAAATATCAAAGGGCGAAAATTACCGCCTGCTGCCTTACGTGATATTGGATTACCCAAGGAACTTTAGCGGTGGAAATATTTTTGCGGTAAGGACAATGTTTTGGTGGGGGAATTTTTTTAGCATCACCCTGCATTTAGCTGGTGAGCATAAAAAAATATTCTATGAGAACATGGATAGAAACCTGAGCCTATTGAAAACTGCAGCATATTATTTGTGTATCAATGAAGATCAGTGGCAGCACCATTTTGAGGAGGATAACTATGTTGCGGTGAGTACAAAAACAAATGATGAGTTGATGGAGATATTGCAGCAACAGCCCTTCATAAAAATAGCACATAGGTTTCCCTTATCTCAATGGAATGAAATGCCTGCGCTGCTCGAACGATCTTTTTCGGAAATGATGCAGTTTGTAAAAGCTTAACTACCGAGGCGATGGAATAATTCCTTTACCTGATATTCCCAAAGTTGGCTTTGGTCCTTGATCTCTTTTTTGTCGGCGAAATCTTTTACGATCAGTATGGTTTGATTGGTAACCTCTGATTTTTCAATGCGAAATTCAAAATATTCTTCCTTAGGCATGTGTAGCCAATGAAATTTTACGAATTTATCTTCTTCACTTTCCATTAATTCTGCCTTATCAACAGTACCATTCCATGAAAAGCTAAAAACATCATCCCGCTCATCTACTTTGTCAGCAAACCATTCCTGCAATCCTGCTGGTGTCCTTAAAAAATCATACAAAATGCCGGGCGAACATCTAACCGGGTATTCTAACGTGTATAAAACTTTCTTACTCATTCTCTTATTTTAATATATCCCTGCAATGCTGCAATAATAACAAAATAATCCACGTAACAAATTATTTGATTGTTTTTTTTTGTCAAACTTTCGCCAATAAAATGTTAAACAAATTGGTTTTCAACCTACTGAAATCCAGTATTTTAGAAAAGAATTTTTTGGCTGCATATCGTAAAAGACATAAATTACGTTAATAAGTAAGGCGTTTTTTAACAAATCATTAACCCAACACCTATTTTAGAAACTTAACCCTTTAAACCTACCGACTTATGAGTATGCGTCAGCTGAAGATCACTAAGTCCATCACCAATCGTGAAAGCCAAAGTTTAGAGAAATATCTACAAGAGATTGGGAAAGTTGAACTGATCACTCCTGAAGAAGAAGTAAAATTGGCCATCCGTATCAAGCAGGGTGATCAACTTGCTCTTGAAAAATTGACAAAAGCCAACCTGAGATTCGTGGTATCTGTTGCCAAACAATACCAAAACCAGGGATTGACCTTACCCGATCTGATCAATGAAGGCAATCTTGGACTTATCAAAGCAGCACAAAGATTTGACGAAACACGCGGATTTAAATTCATCTCCTACGCCGTGTGGTGGATACGCCAGAGCATATTGCAGGCATTAGCAGAGCAATCAAGAATAGTTCGTTTACCACTTAATAAAGTTGGACTTACCAACCGCATCAGCAAAGCATTTTCGCAATTGGAACAAGAATTTGAAAGAGAGCCAACGCCTGAAGAACTGGCAACCTTGCTGGATATGGATGCAGAAGAGATCGCAGCCACGCTGGGAGTTGCAGCCAGGCATGTGAGCATGGACCAACCGCTTTCTGATGGAGAAGACAGCACATTGATAGATGTTCTCATAAATCACAATGCAGTAAGTACGGACAATGAGCTTGCTTTCAAAGCTTCACTCCGCACCGAAATAGATCGTTCATTGAGCACACTCACTGAAAGGCAAAAAGACGTGATCCGTTTTTTCTTTGGTATTGGTGTGGATCATGCACTAAGCCTCGAAGACATCGGCGAGCACTTCAACCTCACTCGCGAGAGGGTGCGCCAGATCAAGGATAAAGCCATCACAAAGTTGCGCACCGCATCACGATGCAAATTATTAAAGACCTATCTGGGCGCATAAGCCCCAAATACAAGTAAAAAGTCAAAAATCAAAACCTGGAGGAAGTTCAAAATTTTGATTTTTGACTTTTTACTTTTGACCTCATTCCAACTTTTTTTACCGAAATTTGCCCCACAAACAAATTACTGCAATGGCAATTGAGATAAAAGTTCCGACGGTAGGCGAGAGTATCAACGAAGTAACGCTGGTAAAATGGCATAAGCAGGATGGAGAATGGGTAGAACGTGACGAAGTGATCGCCGAATTGGAAAGTGAAAAAGCAACTTTCGAGATCAATGCTGAAAAAGCGGGAGTTTTGAAGATCATCGCCAAAGAAGGGGATACATTAAATATTGGAGACGTTGTTTGCAGTATCGATACCGAAGCGGCGAAGCCAGTCGGTAGTCCACAGTCTGCAGTCGGCAGTCAGCAGCAGCCGGCAGCAGCAGAAGCACAACCAGCGAAAACGGCTCAACCCGAAACCCCAAACCCCAAACCCGAAACTCCCAAGGCCACTCCCGTAGCCGCCGCCATCATCGCCGATAAAAAAGTTGACGTAAAAGAAGTGAAAGCGAGCGGAAGCAATGGAAGGATCGTGAAGCAGGATGTGATGGAAGCGCTGAATAACCCGGGAAGAAAGCCAGGCACAAAATTATTTGAGCGTAATGACCGCCCGGAGAAGATGAGCGTGCTCCGCAAAACGATCAGCAGAAGATTGGTAGAGGCAAAAAATACAACGGCGATGCTCACCACTTTTAATGAAGTGGATATGAGCGCCATCATGGAAATAAGGACGAAGCACAAGGATAAGTTCAAAGAAATGCATGGCGTAAACCTCGGCTTCATGAGCTTTTTTACCAAGGCATGTAGTTTCGCTTTGCTGGAATGGCCCGCGGTGAATGCATACATCGACGGTGAAAATATTTTGTACCACGATTATTGCGATATATCAATTGCCGTAAGTGCGCCAAAAGGATTGGTGGTGCCTGTGATACGAAATGCAGAAAGCCTTAGCATGGCTGGCATCGAAGCAAAGGTTGTTGAACTGGCAGGCAAAGCAAAAGAAAATAAATTAACGATCGAGGAAATGAGTGGCGGCACATTTACCATTACCAATGGTGGCATCTTTGGTTCAATGATGAGCACGCCCATCATCAACATACCTCAATCTGCGATACTAGGCATGCACAAGATACAAGACAGGCCAATGGCCATCAACGGACAGGTAGTGATCCGCCCGATGATGTACCTGGCATTGAGCTATGACCATCGAATCGTTGATGGCAGGGAATCTGTAGGGTTTTTGGTTAGAGTAAAAGAACTGCTGGAGAACCCGGAGTTGTTATTGTTTGGAAAAGATCCGGTTAAGAGTTTGCTTGAGTTATAATTAGTCGATAGTCTGTAGTCAGGAGTCATTAGTCGGGAATCCGCATGCGTTATCAATCTTATCTAAATACGGCGTCAACGATCATCTCGTCTTACAAAGGCGCCATACCGCTTTCACATTTCCTCAAACAATTTTTTTCGGCTGAAAAGAAATATGGATCGAAGGACCGTAAACAGATATCATCGCTTTGTTATAATTACTACAGGTTGGGGAAGTCCGCTCAAAATATGTCTATAGCAGAAAGGATTGTACTCGCCACATTTTTATGCGAGCATGCCTACAGTGAATTCCTCGCCTTCCACAAACCTGACTGGAACGAAAAAATAACACTTCCCGTTTCGGAAAAATTATTAATTATTAATTATCCATTATTAATTACCGAATTATTTCCCTGGTCAAACGAGCTAACCGAAGGCATCGAACCTCGCAAATTCGCAGTCTCCTTTCTCAACCAACCCGATCTGTTCCTTCGAATTCGTCCCGGTAAAAAAGATATTGTACTTGGAAAATTAGAAGAAGCTGCAATTGCTTTTAAGGTAATCGGTGAAGATTGTATCGCAATTCCTAACTCGACCAAGATCGCTCCCGTTTTGGAAATTGATAAGGAAGTGGTAGTACAGGATGCAAGCTCGCAGCGGGTTTTGGATTACTTGTGTTCCCGTCCCGATCTTCTGAAGGAGGGGGAGAAGCTTTCAACCTGGGATTGCTGCGCAGCCAGTGGCGGCAAATCGATCCTGGCTTATGATATTTTGAATGGCAATGTTGAGTTGACTGTTTCAGATATCCGTGAAAGCATTTTATCTAATCTCAAACAAAGATTCAAAACAGCGGGCATCAAAAATTACCATTCATTCATCGCCGACCTGCAAACTGCGAGCTACCTTCCCGATAGCAATCGGGAGCCAACTGTGAACTGTCAACTGGTTCTCTGCGACGCCCCCTGCACCGGCAGTGGTACCTGGAGCAGAACCCCCGAACAACTATATTTCTTCAAACCATCGTTGATCGATGAGTATGCAGAAAGACAAAAAAATATCGTTTCCAATGCGATCAAACATTTGCAAAAAGATGGTTTATTCTTTTATATCACTTGCTCGGTGTTCAAAAAGGAAAATGAAGACATTGTTGATCTTATCAAAGCAAATTCCGATTTGCAATTGCTGCAGATGGGCTCCATTAAGGGATATGAGATGAAGGCAGATAGTATGTTCGTTGCGGTGTTTAAGCGAAATGCTTAACCGCGAGGGCACAAAGACGCAATGTTTCACAATGGAAAAAATGCTGCACCTTCGCGTCCCTTGCGTCATTGCGGGAAAATCAAATAAATTATGTCAAGCTGACAGCTAATGCCGGTTGGTACCGGATTTGCTTAAGTAGAAAAAACAGAAAAATGGTTATGCAAAAAGGTAATATCAGGGTACAAACCGAGAACATCTTTCCCATCATTAAGAAATTCCTGTACAGTGAGCACGATATTTTCATCCGTGAACTGGTGAGCAATGCCGTGGATGCCACGCAGAAATTGAAGACGCTTTCTTCCCTCGGCGAAGCAAAAGGTGAGCTGGGCGAATTGAAAATTGAAATTAAGATCGACGCAGAGAAGAAGACCCTTACGATATCTGATAATGGTATCGGGATGACGGCTGAGGAAGTAGACAAATACCTTAACCAGGTGGCTTTCAGCGGTGCCGAAGAATTTTTGGAAAAATATAAAGGGCAGAATGAGGCGAATATCATCGGCCATTTCGGACTCGGATTCTACAGTTCCTTCATGGTTGCCGGTAAGGTTGAAGTAGTCACTAAAAGTTTCCGTGAAGACGCAAAGGCAGTAAGGTGGGAATGTGATGGCAGTCCTGAATTCACGCTCGAAGAAACCGAAAAGGAAAAAAGAGGAACAGATATCATCCTGCATTTGAACGATGAAAGCAAGGAATTTTTAGAGGTTGCCAGGATAAGTACGGTATTGGATAAGTTTTGCAGGTTCCTGCCGGTGCCGATCTTTTTTGAAGACAAACAGGTAAATAATATTGCGCCGGCCTGGACGAAGAAGCCCGCCGAACTTACTGATAAAGACTACCAGGATTTTTACAACGAGTTGTATCCTTATAGCGAAGCGCCATTGTTTTGGATACATCTGAACGTTGACTATCCATTTAACCTCACAGGTATCTTATATTTCCCCAAAATAAAACAGAGCTACGAGATACAGAAAGACAAGATACAATTGTATAGCAACCAGGTTTTCGTAACCGACGAGGTGAAAGACATCGTGCCGGAATTTTTGATGTTGTTGCACGGTGTGATCGATAGTCCGGATATACCGCTGAATGTTAGCCGCAGTTATTTGCAGGGCGATCCAAATGTGCGTAAGATCAATGCGCATATCACCAAAAAAGTGGCAGATAAACTGGAAGAGATATTTAATACTGACCGTGCTGCATTTGAACAAAAATGGGAGAGCCTGGGTTTATTTGTGAAGTATGGAATGATGACGGACGATAAATTTTTGGATAAAGCCAATAAGTTCAATATCTACGAAGATGCAGCGCCAGCAACGGGATCAGCGGATGAAGGAGAAGCCAGCAAACCGAAATTCTACACCCTGGAAGAATATAAACTGGCTACAGAAACGCTTCAAAAAAATAAAGAAGGCAAGCAGGTCATTCTATACACTACCAATCCCGTGCAGCAGGATGCCTATATCCAGGCTTGCATCGCCAAGGGTTATATTGTTGTAAAAATGGAGACGTTGGTTGATGCAGCATTCATCAATAATATGGAGATGAAATGGAATGATATCATCTTCACTCGTGTTGATGCAGACATCGTTGACAATATCATCGACAAAACTGAAACTTCAGAGAGTGTGTTGAGCAAAGAGGATAGCGAAAAACTGAAATTACTTTTTGAGCAACAAAAAACTGCATTGCACGTAACAGTAGATGTAAAAGGATTGAGCACTGATACAGCGCCGGTGGTAGCCACCCGTCCTGAACAAATGCGCCGCATGAAAGATATGGCCGCCGCAGGTGGAGGTATGGGCGCCTGGTACGCAAACATGCCGGATGAAGTGAACCTCACCGTTAACGGTAATCACCCCATCTATAAAAATATCCTTTCCGAAACAGATGTCGCCAAGCAGGAAAAGCAGGTACAACACCTGGCCGGACTGGCATTGCTATCGCAGGGATTGTTGAAAGGAAATGATCTTACCAGTTTTATAAGTAGGAGCGTGGAGCTCATGGCATAGCAAGAGGGGAATGGTAAGTGGAAAGTGGGATAGTGGTTTGCAATTCGTGAGTTCTTCCCACTCGCCACTCGCTAATCCCCTCTAATCTACGTTCTCGAATATCGCCACCTCCAAATACTTCATCTTCTTACTATAATAAATTTCTTTGAAACCATTTTTGGTGAATATCGTTTTGTGCAACGGATTCACGTAAACTATTTTCATCTTTCTTGGAGATTGCCGAAGGCTCTCATAAATATTATTTGCCACAGCACTCATGATGATCTCGTCAAAAGGATTGAACATAAAAATGCAATCAACATCCGGCGGTATATCAAAATAGAAAGCATCGTTATTGATGATCTCGAATTTAACCCCGGGGATCTTTTGTTGTGTGATATTGCAATTTCGTTTTGCTGCGTCGCATAATTTTTTTGAAAGATCGATCCCGGTGATCTTCCCGAAACCCTTGTGGGCAGCTACACACATCGCACGGCCCTTACCGCAGCCGATGTCGAGGAAGTAGTTTAAAGGTTTAAGGGTTGAAAGGTTTAATTGCTCAAAAACCTCTTCCAGCAACTCATAGCTTACCGGCATATAAATGGTAGCGTGTGAGATATCGATTCCCAATTCATCCAGGTCGTGCAATTCATCTGCACCGGTGGTATCGATCCCATATTTTTTTTCTCCTTTTATTTCCGTTCTGATGATACGCGTGGCGATCCGGATATTCCAGTTGAAGCTGATGTAGAGGAAATATTTTATGTAGCGGAATATTTTCATTGTTCGCTGATGCGTAGGTCGATCACTTTTAATTGCAGGCTTGTAGTTCCATTCCATTCATTTTCATCCAGGGTAAAAACCAGGTCGATCGGTTTTTGCATTTGCAGCAAATGGAATTTTTCTGCAAGATTAAATCCGATGCCGGTGAAGTTGATATTTCCCTGCTTCATCACAAATCTTACGTGCAATTCCTTTACGATCTTTGAATAGCCGGTATCCCACACATTCTTTGCAACGAACACCGGGCGCATGTTTCCCGGGCCAAAGGGCTCCATCTGGCAAATGATATTGTAGAACGATCTTGTCAACGATGCGAAAGCAACCTCCGTATCGATGATGATCTCGGGCACCAGCAAATGTGCGGGTATTGTTGCGGCCACGGTATCTTCAAACTTATTGATAAAACTATCGAGGTTTTGCGGCAGTAAGGAAAGCCCTGCGGCTGCAAAATGTCCACCATAACCGAGTAAGTGTTCGCGGCAGGCATGCACCGCTTCATACAAATTAAAACCATTAACGCTTCTTGCGCTGCCGGCGATCACATCGCCGCTTCGGGTGAGAACTACCGTGGGGCGGTAATAAGTTTCGATGAGCCTGCTTGCCACAATGCCCACTACACCTTTATGCCAGTGATCTTTGAACACCACCGTTGTTTTTTTATTGATCAATGCATCATCGGCATTGATGATCTCCAGCGCTTCTGCGGTAATGCTGCTATCGGCTTCTTTGCGGTCGGTATTGTCGCTGTGCAATTGCTCTGCCAGTTCCATTGCTTTATGCTCATCGTCCTCTATAAAAAGTTGTACTGCTTTTCGAGCATCATCCATTCTTCCTGCAGCATTGATCCTCGGCGCAATTACAAATACCACATTGTTGATGGATAATTTTGTGCGGATGCCTCCCAAATGTATCAGTGCTTTGATGCCGGGATTGGGATCGCTGTTTATTTTTTCGAGGCCAAACCAGGCGAAGATCCTGTTCTCACCAACCATCGGCACAATGTCGGCGGCGATGGCGGTTGCCAGCAGGTCGAGGTAGCAGAAATAATGTTCGGGTTCGATTCCAAAATGACCCGCAAGTGCAGTGATCAATTTAAAACCCACACCACAACCGCAAAGTTCTTTATCGGGATAATTGCAATCTTTTTGTTTGGGATTGAGGATCGCCACGGCAGGCGGAATTTCATCGTCGGGCAAATGATGATCGCAAACGATGAACTCGATGCCCAGCGTTTTTGCATATCGGATAAGTTCTGTCGACTTGATGCCACAGTCCAACGAAATGATGAGCGTGAAATCATTTTCTTTCGCGAAGTCGATGCCCATTTTACTTACGCCATATCCTTCGCGGTAGCGATGAGGGATATAAAAATCGAGGAGAGTGGGATCATAGATCTTACATAAAAAGCGAAACATGCAGGCAACAGAAGTAGTGCCGTCAACATCATAATCTCCAAAAACAAGTATCTTTTCTTTTCTTTCAAAAGCAGTAGCGATGCGCTCCACAGCCCTTCCCATGTCTTTCATCAGCATGGGGTCGTGCAGTTGGGAAAGTTTAGGCCGAAAATAATCCCTGGCTTTTTCAAACTCATCAATGCCACGTTCGGCCAGTATTGTACAGATGGCAGGATTGATCTTGAGTGATGCGGCTAAGGCGCTTACTTTCTCTTCATCAGCTTTCAATATGTTCCAGCGTTTAACCATTGGGAACGTTTAACGTTTAAAGGTTTAATGGTTTAACGGTTTAATGGTTTAATAGAATCTTCTGACTTGAAAAGACCTTAAACCCTTAAACGATTTAAACCTTCAAACCCTTAAACCTCTTAGTACTTTCTATCCGTAGTATATCTTACCAATTCTTCCAGGGCCTTTCTTACTTCACCATCCGGGAACTCATACAAAATGCCAAGCGCTTCATCGCGGTATTGAGTCATCATTCGCTCTGCATAGCTGATGCCGCCGGCTTCCACCACGGTATCGATCACGAGTTTTACCTTGGCCCGATCCCGGTTCTCATTTTTAATGATATAGATCAACTCCCTTCGTTTGGAAGCTGCAATTTTATTTAGGGTGTAGATCAACGGCAACGTGAGTTTTTTTTCTTTTATATCGTTGCCGGTTGGCTTGCCCACATCTTCTTTGCCATAGTCGAAAAGGTCATCTTTTATCTGGAAGGCAATGCCGGCCTTCTCACCGAATAATTTCATTTTTTCTGTGATCGCCGCGTCCTTACATGCGCTGTAAGCGCCTACTGCGCAGGCCGAGGAAAGTAAAGAAGCCGTTTTATTCCTGATGATCTCAAAATATATTTCTTCCTTGAGGTTCAGCTTGCGTGATTTTTCTATCTGCAATAATTCGCCCTCGCTCATTTGCCTGACTGCTTCGGATAAAATATGAAGGTGTTCAAAATCGTTGTTGGTTGTGGATAGTAAAAGGCCTTTCGATAACAGGTAATCACCAACGAGTACGGCGATCTTATTTTTCCAGATAGCATTTATAGAAAAAAAACCTCTTCTTTCCAGCGACTCATCCACTACATCGTCGTGTACAAGTGTAGCCGTATGCAACAACTCTACCAATGCGGCTGCCCTGTAAGTACTTTCATTGACATCGCCGTGCAGCTTTGCGCTTAAAAAAACGAACATCGGCCTCAACTGCTTTCCCTTGCGCTTGATGATGTATTTCATTATCATGTCAAGCGAAGGCGTTTGGCTCTTAACCGCTTCGGCAAACTTTTTTTCAAAAATGCCCAACTCTTCCCCGATAATTCTTTTGATAAAATCCATAGCTAAAAGAAAGCAATATAATGCAGTAAGAAACCCTGTCAAAGTAAATTAGTACGTCGCTGCAAAAGAAAAACACGGCAATAATTAGATCTATTAATAAAATTTTCGACGCAAATGCAACGAATCCGTACGAACCAATGTCTTGCGATAAAGAAAATCTCCTATATCCTTCAATGTGAAATCTTAAAGAAATTCTAAAATTATTTGTATATTAAGTCTCATTTGGATATTTTTGTGCTAATCTATAAGAACATATTCAGAAATTTCATCAATTATTAAGTTATGGCAAGCAAAAAGTACAAACTATTATTCGCGATTCTGATCACACTATGCACAAGTGCATTTGCACAGCCTGGTGTGAAGGGAGGTGTAAATGATTCGTCTGTTATCCCTTCCAAAAGAATGCCTCAGCAAAACGAATTCTGGAACGGTTCGTACAATTTCCCTGCAAAACCACGCAATATGTGGGAAATAGGTGTTTCTACAGGAATATTTACCGTTGGTGGTGACGTTTCTTCGGTGATACTTACCTATCCAAATTTCGACGTGCATATCAGAAAGGCATTTGGTTATATTTTTTCCATGCGCTTGCAATACGTGAATGCATACGCGAAAGGACTTAACTGGAACGAGTCAGAAGACTTTAATAATAACCCTGCGTGGAATGTTAATTTACCTCAGAATCTCCGCTATTATTCCCCTGAAAGGCTTAATAACGGCCAGGTTGTTTTATCTGATCATGCGGGAAATTTTTCAGGTACCCAGGATATTGTGTATTACAATTATAAAACTCATATGCAGGATCTTAGTCTTCAAGGAATAGTAACACTTAACAATATCCGTTTTCATAAACAAAAAACAGGCATAGTTCTGTACGGTGGTATTGGTTTCGGTGCAACTATTTACGATACTAAAGTAAATGCACAGGATGAGGCTAATGGCAAGAATTACAGGGAACTTTTTAATACTGTCTTTACTAAATTTGGCGCAGGTGACTATAAAAGCCGTAAAGATATTATTAAAGACCTGAAAGCAGGTATGGACAAGACTTACGAAACCGACGCAGACAACCAAGGTCCAAGGCGTCCAAAATTATTAGGTGGAACGCTTACACCATCTGGTACGGTGCTGGCAGGTGTTGCGTTCAAATTGGGTAAAAGAATCAACCTGGCGATTGAAGACAGGTGGACATTCGTAAAAGATGACCTTCTCGATGGCCAGCGCTGGCAGGAACACGCAAAGGCAGACCCTGTATTAACTCCTGATTTCGATTCTTATAACTATGCATCTCTTGGTTTGAACTTCAACCTTGGTGCTAAGTCGGTTGAACCATTGTGGTGGCTGAATCCATTGGATTATGCCTATGATGAATTAATGAATCACCGCCATGTTAAGATCCCGAAAAATGATTGTCCGGATGCTGATGGCGATGGCGTTTGCGATCACCTCGACAGGGAGCCAAATACTCCAGCTAACTGCCCGGTTGATACTCATGGTGTAACTAGAGATACTGATGGTGACGGTGTTCCTGATTGTAAAGATCAGCAGCTGATCACTCCAACAGAATGTCAGCCAGTTGATGCTAACGGTGTTGGCCATTGCCCTGACCCTGAGTGCTGCAACAAGATCCCGGCAATAGTAACTCCTCCAAATGTTACCTGTCCTTGCGACTATCCAACGCTTTCAATGAAAGGATTGGTTCTTTCTACAGATAATAAAGCAATGCTTGCAACTGTAGCAGAAAAAATGAAGGCTAATCCTAATTGTAATATCACATTGAATGGATATCCAGCAACTTCTAAGTCTTCTCAGGCAGTTTGCCAGAAGAGATTGGAAGCAGTGAAGGACTACCTACGCAATACAGGAGGTATCAGCGCTGAAAGGATCACGATCAATTGCACCTATGTTAAGGATGCAGATCAAAATTCAATAGATATTAAATGCAACCAATAAATAATACTGATCTCGTTTGATAAAAAGAGCCCTCGTTTTTAACGGGGGCTTTTTTATGTCAATAGGCAAATGGCAATGAGCAATCAGCAATGGGCAAAGTGACCAGCCGCCTTTTACTGCTCAAATTGCCCACTGCCCATTGCCCATTGTCAATTGCTTATTCCCTTCTTTATCAAATCCTTAACTCCCTTTTTTTGGCTATTTCTGTATTTACCGCCATTTTTGACCTAATTACATTAATTTTGCAGTCCTTTATGAGAATACTCAAAGTCTTAGTTCCATCGCTTCTTTTGCTGCTGATCGTCAGTTCCTGCAATAAATACAGTAAAGTATTTAAAAGCAAGGATACCGCCTATAAGCTCAAGACGGCCGATGAATTATTTGCGAAGAAGAAATACAAGGTGGCCCAACAGCTGTATGAAGAATTATTTTCGGCGGTTAAAGGCGGGCCGCAGTATGAGGATGTTTATTACAAAGATGCCTATTGCTATTATGCAATGAAGGAATATCGCGAGGCGGAGAATTTTTTCAAAGGTTTTTTGGAAGTTTTTCCTAATAGTCCGAGAGCCGAAGAAGTAGATTACCTGCACGCTTATTGTTTTTATAAGCAATCGCCTAAAGTGGAATTGGAGCAGGTGAACACAGCAAAGGCGATCGGTATGATGCAGACATTCATCAATACGCATCCGGGATCTACGAGAATAAAAGAAGCGACGGATATCATCGATAAATCGAGGGCTAAGCTGGAGCAGAAAGAATACAGGGCCGCCGAATTATATTATAACCTGGGCCAGTTCAGGGCCGCTGCCATTGCGTTTGGTACCCTGATCAACAATTATCCTGAATCTGTAAAGGGTGATGAGTATAAGTTGAAAACGGTAAGGTCATACTATCGTTTTGCAAAACTTAGTATACCTGAAAAGCAGATCGAACGTTTTGAAAGAGTAGTAACAGAATTTGAAGACTTCGTTGACCGTTATCCCGACAGCAAGCTGTTGAAAGATGCGGAGTCATATAAAAATCTCAGTCTAAACCATATCAAAGATTTAAAAAATGAGCAAACTCAGACGTCAGTTAAGCGCTAATACCAGCAATGTTGTTGAGCCGAAAAAATTATCTGATATAAAAGAAAAAACAGGTAATATCTATGAATCGATCGCGATCATAGCAAAGCGTGCCAACCAGATCAACATCACGTTGAAAGAGGAACTGCACAATAAACTGGAAGAATTTGCCAGTCATACCGACAGCCTGGAAGAGATCCATGAGAACAAAGAGCAGATCGAGATATCGAAGGCCTATGAGCGTATGCCCAACCCGGCCCTGCTGGCTACCAGCGAGTTCATGGATGATAAAGTGTACTTCCGTAAGAACGACGAGGACCTGTTTAGCTAGTCAACCAATAATTTGGCTTCAATTTTAGATAAGATGTTCTAATTTTATTCCCGTCGTTAGCGGTGGGCCACCTCAAGAAGGTGACTCACCGCTAACGACGGGAATTTTTATATGTTGAAAGGAAAAAAAATATTATTGGGTGTTACGGGTAGCATTGCAGCCTACAAATCGGCTGTGTTGGTGCGCCTGTTGGTAAAAGCGGGTGCTGAGGTAAAAGTAGTGATGACCGCTGCTGCGAAGGATTTTGTAACGCCGCTCTCCTTATCAACCCTCTCAAAAAATCCTGTACTCACCGACCTTGCCGAAAATGATTCCTGGGCCAACCATGTGATGCTGGGCCGCTGGGCCGATATCATGTTGATAGCGCCGCTGAGTTGCAATACCCTGGCCAAAATGGCTACAGGCGCCTGCGATAACCTGCTGATGGCTGTATACCTTTCGGCTACCTGCCCGGTGGTTGTTGCCCCTGCCATGGATGAGGACATGTGGCATCATAACTCTACAAAACAAAATCTTGATAAAATAAAGTCCTGGGGCAATCATTGCATTCCCGTTGAAAACGGGGAGTTGGCCAGTGGACTTAGCGGAGATGGCAGAATGGCCGAGCCTGAAAACATCCTGAAATGGCTCAATGATTTTTTTTTGAACCCTCGTGAACTGGAGGGTAAGAAAGTGCTGGTCACGGCTGGGCCCACATACGAAGCCATCGACCCGGTTCGTTTTATTGGCAACCATTCAACCGGTAAAATGGGAATTGCCATCGCCGAAGAAATGAACAAAAGGGGCGCAAAAGTTACCTTGGTGCTGGGACCTTCCGATATTGTAGTGAACGGCGGCATTGAAGTATTGAAAGTGAGGTCAGCCGAAGAAATGTACAATGCCTGTGAAAAAATATTCGCCGAGTCTGATATCGCCGTGATGAGTGCAGCAGTAGCCGATTATACCCCCACAGAAGTTGCGTCGGAAAAGATCAAAAAAGAATCAGACAGTTTTACGCTCACCCTTACCAAAACAAAGGATATTCTAAACAGCCTTGGCTCAAAAAAGAAGAACGGGCAGTTGTTGATCGGCTTTGCACTGGAAACCGTCAATGAAAAAGAGAATGCTTTGAAGAAATTGGAGGGAAAGAATGCGGACCTTATCGTGCTGAATTCTTTAAGGGATGAAGGCGCAGGATTTGGCCACGATACTAACAAAATCACTATTTTTGGAAGGCAGGGAGCCACCCAAACCTTCGATACGAAATCAAAAAAAGAAGTGGCTGTTGATATTGTAAATTCAATCATTCAATTATTGCATGCGAAAAATTAATCTATTAGTCATTTTACTGTTGCTCGCCGGATCTGTATCCGCCCAGGAATTTAATGCCAGGGTAACAGTAGTAAGCAACCGTATCGGCCCCAACGTTAGTCAAAACGTGTTTCGCACCCTGCAAACCGCATTGAATAATTTCGTGAACAACCGCAAATGGACAACTGACGTTCTTGCGCCGAATGAAAGGATCGAATGCAGTTTCCTGCTCAACCTGGAAGCTACCAACGATCTTAACGTGTACAATGCATCGCTTACCATCCAGGCGGCGCGGCCCGTGTTCAATACTTCCTATCTTTCCCCGATCATCAATTTCCAGGACGAGAATATTATCTTCAAATACGTGGAATTCCAGCAGCTCGAGTTCAATGAGAACCGGGTATCTGGTACGGATGCACTGGTGTCGAACCTTACGGCTGTAGTTGCCTACTACGTTAATATGATACTCGCATTTGATTATGATTCTTTTGCGCCACGAGGCGGTGATCTTTATTTTCAAAAAGCACAAAACATTGTCAACGATGCGCCCGATGGAAGAGGTATTGCCGGTTGGAAAGCATTTGACGGAACCCGCAACCGCTACTGGCTCGTGGAAAATATGCTGAACAGTCGCTACACCGTTATGCACGATGTTTACTACAACTATTATCGAATGGGGATGGACAAGCTCTATGAAGATGAAGCCGTTGCCAGGGCCGAAGTATTGAATGTGTTGAACCTGTTGAACAATTTCAATACCGACAATCCCAATAAGATGATCAACCAGTTCTTCTTCCAGGGAAAATCAACCGAACTGATAAAGATATTCTCAAAAGCGCCGCCGCAGGATAAGGCAAGGGCTGCTGAACTACTTCAAAAGATGGACATAACCAATGCTGCCAAATACAAAGATGAATTGAAATGACGATTCGCAGCATCTTACCGGCACTATGCATTTTATTGATCTCCTGCGGGAAAAGATCAGCCGTTCCGGCGGAGTTCATTCAACCAGCAAAAATGCAGTTGGTATTCTGGGATTATCTTAGGGCTGATGCGCTTACCGCACAATTGCAAAGAAGCAGCACTTCCCCCGAAGCCCTCGCAGCAAATGTGAAACTGCAGAAGCAGGTCTTTGCCATCCACCATGTTACAAAAGAAGAATTTTATAGCAGCCTCGATTATTATAAAGCACATCCTGTTTTAATGAGAACACTCATGGACAGTATGACGAATAAAGCCAATAGGGAGCGCCCCACCGGCCCAACCACAATTAACCCGGCATTGATCAAATAAATATGAATAAAGTTTACAACAACGCAGATGAAACGATCACCGATATCAACGACGGTGCAGTGATCATGCTCGGCGGCTTCGGCCTCTGCGGCATTCCCGAAAATTGTTTGGCGGCATTGGTAAAAAAAGGAGTGAAGGGACTTACCTGCATTTCCAACAATGCCGGAGTGGATGGTTTCGGGATCGGGTTGATGCTCGGGCAAAAGCAGGTTAAAAAAATGATCTCTTCTTATGTGGGAGAGAACGCTGAATTTGAAAGACAATTATTGAGCGGCGAATTAGAAGTGGAACTGATACCGCAAGGCACATTGGCTACAAGATGCATGGCGGCAGGATACGGGATGCCCGCGATCTACACGCCGGCAGGCATCGGCACCGAAGTGGCAGAAGGCAAGGAAACAAGAGTATTCAATGGAAAGGAATACCTGATGGAAATGGCTTTCGACGCAGACTTCGCGATCGTAAAAGCTTGGAAGGGCGATACCGATGGCAATCTCATTTATAAAGAAACCGCACGCAACTTTAATCCATTGATGGCAATGGCGGGAAAAATTACCATCGCCGAGGTAGAAGAATTGGTGCCTGCAGGAGAACTTGATCCTAATTACATTCATACGCCGGGTATCTATGTTCATCGCATATTTAAGGGCGAGAAATATGAAAAGAGAATTGAGCAGAGAACAGTTCGCCCTAAACTCTAAACCTTCTAAACTTCACTAAACCTTCTCAACCAACTTATCTTAAATGCCTTTATCAAAAGAACAAATAGCACAACGCATCGCAAAAGAATTAAAAGACGGGTATTATGTAAACCTGGGCATCGGCATACCTACGCTGGTTGCTAATTATATCCCAACAGGGATAAACGTGGTATTACAAAGCGAGAATGGTTTGCTGGGTATGGGGCCATTTCCTTTTGAAGGTGAAGAAGACGCTGACCTGATAAATGCAGGCAAACAAACGATCACCACCGTGCCGGGTTCTGCTTTTTTTGACAGTGCCATGAGCTTTGGAATGATCCGCGCCGGTAAGGTAGACCTTACGGTATTGGGTGCAATGGAAGTAAGCGAGCATGGCGATATCGCCAACTGGAAGATACCAGGCAAAATGGTAAAGGGAATGGGTGGTGCGATGGATCTTGTTGCCAGCGCAAAAAATATAATCGTGGCCATGATGCATACCAATCCTAAAGGCGAAAGCAAGCTCTTACCACAATGTACATTGCCGCTAACCGGTAAGCAATGCGTTAAAAAGATCGTGACCGAATTGGCCGTATTGGATGTAACTGAAAACGGATTCAAATTATTGGAAAGAGCTCCCGGAATAAGCGTTGAAGAGATCGTTGCGAAAACGGCAGGCAAGCTTATCGTGGAGGGAGATATTCCCGAGATGAGTTTTAATTAATTGTTTATTATTTACTATTTATCATCCTCCAACCAGGAAGATTTTCTATTTGCGCAACAGTAAAATCAAACCAATCGAAAAGCTCCCTAATAGTAAATTGTAAATAGTAGATCACTTCAACCACAACCTCGTTATCGCCCCTGCGATCTCCAACAATTCTCCATAAGATTGCGGCTTCTTCAAAAAACAACTTGCCCCCAATTTATAAGATGAGGTTTCATCCTGCGCAAAATTCGAAGTGGTTAATATTATCGTGGGGATATGAGCTAATTTCTTATTCTCTCTTATTTCTTTCAAAGCGTGCAGCCCCATCATGCCGGGCATATTAAGGTCGAGAAGGATCAAGGCCGGAAAATTCTCGGGGTCGGTCGCATGCAGGGTCTCCATCAGCTGTAGCCCATCTTCAATAAAAACATAATCTATCGCGGAATTGTTTTCCAGGAAGGCATCCAGGATCAATTGCCTGTCATCTGGGTCGTCGTCAACTATAAAAATGAGATTTTTATCCACTGTCCTCATAAGGGAATAGTTATTGCTTAATTTAATTGGTTGATTATTATATACAATTACTACGCCAATAAATATGAATTCTATTGGTGTGGAGTGGGAAAATAATTCTACAAAATGAGGAAGAGCTGTGTCAAAAATCTACCAAAAATCTTGTAAATTAACAGGACGATCCGACTCGAAATTGTCTCTATTCTATAAATAAAAATTGCCTTAAAAATGAGCAGCCTTAAACCCAAATCCAATGGTTCCAGCAACGGAACTAAAGCTGTATTGGATTACAACCCATCCAGCCCCGAATTAATAACCACTGAAGCAAAGAACGGCTCGAAATCACGAACGAATGGTTCGCGAAAAAAGACCCGGGTCACCAATGCTGTTAATGGTTCTTCAGAAACCTTCGACAGCAAACAATTACTCAAAGTTTTAACGGAAGTGAAAAATGGCAATTTCTCCATTCGCATGCCCATTGATGAAGTGGGATTGAATGGAAAGATCTGCGACACGATGAACGACATCATCGCTCTTAGCGAAAGGATGATGTTTGAATTTACCAAAGCAGGTAATATCATCGGTAAGCAAGGTAAGCTTACACAACGCATCGAAGTGCCCAATGCAAAAGGTACTTGGGGCACCGGCGTTGATTCACTGAATACATTGATCTCCGATCTTGTGCACCCTACCATCGAGATCGCACACGTGATCAGCTCTGTGGCAAAAGGAAATCTGTCGCAGGAAATGCCACTCGAGATCGGCGGGCATGCATTGAAAGGTGAATTCTCCCGTATCGCCAAGGAAGTAAATGACATGGTAAAACAGTTGAACCTGTTTTCTATGGAGGTTACCCGTGTGGCACGTGAGGTGGGTTCGGAAGGTAAGCTCGGCGGACAAGCAAAAGTAAAAGGCGTGGCGGGTGTGTGGAAAGATCTTACCGACTCGGTGAATGGTATGGCGAGCAACCTGACTGACCAGGTGCGTAATATCGCGGAGGTAACAACGGCCGTGGCAAAAGGAGATCTTTCCAAAAAAATTACGGTGGACGTAAAAGGAGAGATCCTTGAATTGAAGAATACGATCAATACGATGGTGGATCAGTTGAACTCTTTCTCATCAGAGGTAACACGTGTGGCGCTTGAAGTAGGAACGGAAGGTAAACTTGGCGGACAGGCGCAGGTTAAAGGTGTTGCGGGAACATGGAAAGATCTTACTGACTCCGTGAATCAAATGGCTTCCAACCTTACCGGGCAGGTGCGTAATATCGCCGAGGTAACAACGGCGGTAGCGAAAGGCGACTTATCAAGACAAATTACGGTGGATGTAAAAGGAGAGATATTGGAGTTGAAAGATACGATCAACACGATGGTGGATCAGTTGAACTCTTTCTCAGCCGAGGTAACCCGTGTGGCGCGTGAGGTGGGTTCGGAAGGAAAGCTTGGCGGACAGGCAAAAGTAAAAGGTGTGGGTGGTGTATGGAAAGACCTTACAGACTCTGTGAACCAGATGGCATCTAACTTAACCGGACAGGTGCGTAATATCGCGGAGGTAACAACAGCGGTTGCAAAGGGTGACCTATCTAGAAAAATTACCGTGGACGTTAGGGGAGAAATTCTTGAGTTAAAAAATACGATCAACACGATGGTGGATCAGTTGAACTCTTTCTCATCTGAGGTAACCCGTGTGGCGCTCGAGGTAGGAACGGAAGGTAAACTCGGCGGACAAGCACAAGTAAAAGGTGTGGCGGGAACATGGAAGGATCTGACAGACTCCGTAAATGGTATGGCTTCCAACTTAACCGGGCAGGTGCGAAATATCGCCGAGGTAACAACGGCGGTTGCGAAGGGTGACCTATCAAGAAAAATTACCGTGGATGTAAAAGGAGAGATCCTGGAATTAAAGAATACGATCAACACCATGGTGGATCAGTTGAACTCATTTGGATCAGAGGTAACCCGTGTTGCCCGTGAAGTAGGTTCTGAAGGAAAACTTGGTGGACAAGCACAGGTGCCTGGTGTGGGTGGTACATGGAAAGATCTGACGGACTCAGTAAATATCATGGCCGGTAATCTTACTTCTCAAGTAAGGAATATCGCGGAGGTAACCACTGCGGTTGCAACCGGTGACCTATCAAGAAAGATCGACGTGGATGTAAAAGGAGAGATCCTTGAATTGAAAAATACCATCAACACGATGGTGGAACAGTTAAGAAGTTTTGCGTCGGAGGTTACCCGTGTGGCACGTGAGGTGGGTTCGGAAGGAAAGCTTGGCGGACAGGCCGCGGTAAAAGACGTTGGTGGTGTATGGAAAGATCTTACTGATTCTGTGAATGGAATGGCATCTAACTTAACTGACCAGGTGCGTAACATTGCCGAGGTAACAACAGCGGTTGCGAAGGGTGACCTTTCAAGAAAGATCACGGTGGATGTAAAAGGAGAAATATTGGAATTGAAAGATACGATCAACACGATGGTGGATCAGTTGAACGCCTTCGGTTCGGAGGTAACACGTGTTGCCCGTGAGGTGGGTTCGGAAGGTAAGTTGGGCGGACAGGCCGATGTACCAGGTGTTGCAGGAACATGGAAGGATCTTACCGACTCGGTAAATAAGATGGCGAGTAACCTTACATCGCAGGTGCGTAATATCGCCGAGGTAACAACGGCCGTTGCTAACGGTGACCTTTCACGAAAAATTGGTGTGGACGTAAAAGGAGAAATTCTTGAGTTGAAAAATACCATCAACACGATGGTGGATCAGCTTCGTGGCTTCGCATCCGAGGTAACACGTGTGGCTCGTGAAGTGGGTACAGAAGGAAAGCTTGGCGGACAGGCGAATGTGCCTGGTGTTGCCGGAACGTGGAAAGATCTTACCGACTCGGTGAACCAAATGGCCGGTAACCTTACGGCACAGGTAAGAAATATTGCCGAAGTTGCTATCGCGGTTGCGAACGGTGATATGTCGAAAAAAATTACCGTGGACGTTCGTGGTGAGATCTTACAATTAAAAGAAACATTGAACACGATGGTGGATCAGTTGCGTGCGTTCGCATCTGAGGTTACCCGTGTGGCACGTGAGGTGGGTACCGATGGAAAGCTGGGTGGACAAGCATTCGTGCCTGGTGTTGCGGGAACATGGAAAGATCTTACCGACTCCGTAAATCAAATGACGGGTAATCTTACTGCGCAGGTGCGTAACATCGCCGAGGTAACAAAAGCTGTGGCATCGGGTGACCTTTCAAAAACTGTTGCGATCGACGTGAAGGGAGAGATCCTGGATCTGAAGAATACGATCAACGTAATGGTGGAACAGTTGAATTCATTCGCATTTGAAGTTACCCGTGTGGCACGTGAGGTGGGTACGGAAGGTAAACTCGGCGGACAGGCTGAAGTAAAAGGTGTTGCGGGAACATGGAAGGATCTTACCGACTCGGTGAACATGATGGCATCTAACCTTACCAACCAGGTGCGTGGTATCGCTAAAGTGGTAACGTCCGTAGCGACAGGAAACCTGAAACAGAAACTGGCGATCGTGTCCCGAGGCGAGGTTGCCCAATTGATCGATACTATTAATGAGATGATCGATACGCTGGCATTGTTTGCCGACCAGGTAACAACCGTTGCACGTGAGGTGGGTGTTGATGGGCAGTTGGGCGGACAAGCATCCGTTCCGGGCGCATCAGGTATTTGGAAAAACCTTACGGAGAACGTTAACCAGTTGGCACAAAATCTTACCACGCAGGTGCGTTCTATTTCTGAAGTGGCATCGGCGGTAACAAAAGGTGACTTAACAAGAACGATCCGCGTTGAAGCAAAAGGAGAGGTGGAAGCCTTGAAAGATACCATCAACCAGATGATCGCGAATTTGAAAGAAACAACATTGCTTAACCAGGAACAAGACTGGTTGAAATCGAACCTTGCGAAGTTCACACAGATGTTGCAGGGTCAAAGAGATCTTAAAACAGTTACGCAGCGTATCCTCTCCGAGTTGGCGCAGGTGGTTACTGCACACTGGGGTGCTTTTTACATCTTAAAACAAGATGAAGAAACACAACATGTAAAACTAAGCCTGTTCTCGGCATATGGTTATAAGTCGGATAAGAATATTCCCGCAGAATTCGCTATTGGCGAGGGTTTGGTAGGGCAGGTGGCTTACGAAAAAGAGAGGATCATGTTGTCGAAAGTACCCAGCAATTATATCAAGATCAATTCCGGCCTGGGTAAGGCGCATCCTTCTAACCTGATCATTCTTCCGGTATTGTTTGAAAATAAAGTAAAGGCCGTTATCGAGCTGGCATCACTTGATACATTCAGTCAAACTCACCTTGACTTCCTTGGTCAGCTTACAGAAAGTATCGGTATCGTGTTGAATACGATCGAGGCAAATAGTCGTACCGAAGAGTTGCTGGCACAATCACAATCACTCGCGGGAGAATTGAAAATGCAGCAGGAAGAGTTGAGCCGTACAAATGACGAGTTGCAGGATAAAGCATTGCTACTTGTAAAACAAAAGAACGAAGTGGAAGACAAGAACCGTGAGGTGGAAGAAGCACGTCGTTCGCTGGAAGAAAAAGCAGAACAGCTTACACTTACTTCCAAATATAAATCGGAGTTCCTTGCAAATATGTCGCATGAGTTGAGAACACCATTGAACAGTTTGCTCATTCTTGCGCAGCAATTGTATGAGAATGCAGAAGGTAATTTGAATGATAAACAGATCCGTTACGCGAAAACAATCCACTCATGTGGTGATGACCTGATCCAGTTGATCAACGATATCCTCGATCTTTCCAAGATCGAATCTGGATTTATCTCGGCAAATATTTCGCCCGTGCGTTTTGCAGAGATCGCGGCGTTTGTGGAAACAACATTCAAACCAATTTCAGAGGCGAAACATCTGCGTTTTACGATCGAAACCGACAACAACCTGCCGGCTTCCATGGAAACGGACTTGCAGCGTTTGAACCAGATCTTAAAGAACCTGCTTTCCAATTCATTTAAGTTCACAGAAAAAGGTGAGGTTAAACTCAAGATGTATGAAGCCAGTAAAAACTGGAAGCAAGGCAATCCCAATTTGGATAATGCAAAACGTGTAGTTGCCTTTGCCATCAGCGATACCGGTATCGGCATCCCGCAGGAAAAACAGAATATCATCTTTGAAGCCTTCCAGCAAGCTGAAGGTTCTACAAGTCGTAAATATGGAGGTACAGGTCTTGGATTATCCATCAGTCGTGGTCTTGCCGAATTATTGGGTGGAAGCATCGAGCTGGAAAGTAATCTGTCACAGGGAAGTACGTTCACGCTGTTCTTACCTGTTGAAAGTGTATCTGGCCTTGTATCCAAAGAAACGACCGATAACCTCAATGCGCTTCACCAGTTCACTCTCGGCGAAGACAAGGGTGAGATTGATACATTGTTGAATTCTATTCGGGTAACAAGTGGCGGCGACGCCAAGAATCTTAATATCGTCAACGAGATGATCAACGACACGGGTGATGACAGGACCAATGTAGTGCCGGGAGATAAGGTATTGCTGATCGTTGAGGATGATCTTCGTTTTGGTAAGATCATGGTGGAGAAAGCGCACCTCAACAATATGAAAGCGATCGTGGCGATAAGTTATATCGAAGTATTTGATTTCATCAATCGCTATATGCCTGTTGCCATCACACTCGATGTTAAACTACCCGATACAAGTGGATGGAAGGTGCTGGATATGTTGAGGAATGATCTTACTTACAGGCATATCCCCATCTACCTGATATCCGGCGAAGAGAACAGAAGCCTCGCCTTGAAACGCGGCGCCAGAAGTTTCTTGTTAAAACCATTGGATAATGAATCACTGAATGAGTTGTTTGAAGACATACAGGTGATCAGCAAAAAAGGTGTGAAGAAAATATTGGTAGTGGAGGATAATGAAATTGATTCTTCACAAATAGCAAAGGTGATCAGCTTCGGCAATACGAATGTGAGCATTGCATCCACAGCAAAAAAAGCGCTTCAGCAGATCAGCAGCAAGGATTACGATTGCATCATCCTGGATTATACATTGCCCGATATGTCGGGAGAGGAGCTACTGACAAAAGTGGAAGAGGCGAAAAAGAAACTGACGCCGGTGATCATTTATTCCGCCAAAGATTTCAGCAAGTCTGAGCTGAGCCATATCAATCGCACTTCCAGCACCATTTTGATGAAGGGTGTGAACTCGATAGAAAATCTTTTGGAAGAAACGATCATTCACTTACACATCAATCACAAAGAACTGCCTGCCGAAAAGCAAAGGATCATCGAAGGCATCCGTGTTAAAAATGATATTCTTACCGGGAAGAATATTTTGGTGGTGGATGATGACGTGCGTAACCTCTTCGCATTGACCACGGTGTTTGAAAGGTTCAATATCAACGCCATCACTGCGGAAAGCGGAAAGGAAGCCATCGATATGATCAACAATGATAATTTAAAAGTGGAAATGGTGTTGATGGATATCATGATGCCTGAGATGGATGGATACGAAACAATACAAAAGATCAGAAGGGAGCATAAGAACAGTACACTACCGATCATTGCTGTAACGGCTAAGGCGATGAAGGGCGACAGGCAGAAATGTATAGAAGCGGGCGCATCAGACTATATTACTAAGCCATTAAAAATCGATCAGCTACTTTCACTAATGCGTATCTGGTTCTATAAATAAGCTAAATGAAACACAAGATATTATTGGTTGACGACAGGGAAGACAATCTTTTCTCTATGGAAACGATCCTGGAACCGGATGGATATCAACTGGTGAAGGCGCGTTCGGGGCGGGAGGCATTGAAGATATTGTTGAATGAGTTTGACTTTGCAATGATATTGATGGATGTTAAGATGCCCAATCTCAATGGATTTGAGACCGCAGCATTGATCTACGAGCGGGAAAAGTTAAAACATATTCCCATTGTATTTATAACAGCCAATAATTACGGAGAGGAAAATATGTTCAAGGGCTATCGTACCGGCGCGGTGGATTATATCTACAAGCCGATCAATCCCGAGTTGTTGCGAACCAAAGTATCGGTGTTCATCGAGTTATATACTAAGAATCATCAGCTCATTGCACAGGAACAAAAGCTTTTGGCCATCAACAGGAGTCTGGAAAATGAGATCAACGAAAGAAAGATGTCGGAAGAAAAGGTGAAGGACCTGAATCGTCGCTTGCTGGAAAATATCGATCACCTGGAATCAGCTAACAAGGACCTTGACCGTTTTGCTTTCATGTCTTCGCACGACCTGCAGGAGCCGTTGCGTAAGATCCGCACATTCACTGATCTCTTGTATTCAAAATACAAACCACTTTTTGATGAAGACGCCGTTCGATACATCACCCGCATTCAAAAATCAGCGGAGCGCATGCAAGCATTGATAAAAGATATTTTGGAATTCTCAAAAGTTTCTTCCGATAAAAATAATTTTGTGAATACCGATCTCAACCTGGTCGTTGAAGAAGTTCTTGCCGATATCGAACCTGAGGTGCAGGATAAAAGGGCAAAGATCAATATCAGGGTATTGCCTTCGCTGGATGTTAATCCTGGGCTGATGCGCCCCCTGTTCTCCAACCTGATCGGTAATGCCATAAAATACAGGAAGAAAGATGTAGACCCGGTGATCAATATTTATGCCGACCAGGGAAAGGAAACTGGTCCGGGAGAATTGATCGATTCCGGGAACAGAAAATTCTGGCGTATCTATGTAGAGGATAATGGCATAGGGTTTGACCAAAAATATGCTGAACAGATATTCAATATGTTTGTACGACTGCATGGTAATAGTGAATATGAAGGAACAGGGATCGGGCTCGCTTTATGCAAACAGATCGTAGATAAGCATGAAGGGTTCATATCGGTACTGAGCAAAGAAAATACCGGCTCAACATTTATCGTTTCTTTGCCCGTGCAATAATTTTAATTTACAATGATCAAATAACCCTTACAGCAACTTATGAAATATTCCCCGGTTAAGATATTGGTAGTAGATGACGATGAAGATGATTTTATGATCCTTCGGGAATATATAAGCAAGATCGAAGGGCATGAGTTTGTCATCGATTGGTGCAATATTTATAACGAGGCTGAGAAAACAATCAGCGAACGTAAATACCATCTCTACTTCATAGACTACCGCCTCGGCGCAAAGACAGGCCTGGAGCTTATCAGCGAGTCTATCAGCAATAACTGCGAAGAACCTTTTATCTTATTGACCGGTAATGGAAATCTTATGCTTGACAGGAAGGCGATGGAGACAGGAGCCGTTGATTACCTGGTAAAAGGAGAATTGAGCCCCGAGAAATTAGAAAGGTGCATTCGCTATTCGCTCGACAGGTCTTCGTCGCTAAAAGCGCTTCGTTCCAGTGAGCGAAAATTCAGGAATATCTTTGAGCGGTCAAAGGATCTTGTTTTTACTGCCGATCAAAGCCTCCATTTTACTGAGGTGAATAATGCTTCTCTTCAACTGCTGGGCTATGAAAGAGATGAATTGCTTTCAAAGAGCCTGATAAGTTTGCTGGCCAATGAAAGTGAGCAAGCTTCAATGTTTGACCAATTGCATGAGTCAGGGGAAGTATCGGATAAAGAAGTGGAGATTATCACCAAATCGGGAGAAAAAAAATATTGTATCATCACGCTTGCCATGGAAACGGATATCGTAGGCGCCAGCTATGTGCAGGGCATTATACATGATATCACTTCTTTGAAAAGAGCGGAGAAGGCAACATTGATGCTCGAAAAATTAAATGTTGCCGGCCGTCTGGTGAGGATCATGGCTCATGAAGTGAGGAACCCGTTGAACAATATCATGCTGTCGGCAGAGCAGTTGGAACCCGTTGTCGGTAATAGCGATGGAGGTATATGCCTGGAGATCATCAACAGGAATAGTAAACGAATTGGAGATCTCATAACAGAATTGCTCAATTCCTCCCGGCCCGACCAGGTATCTGTTGAAAGAATGACACTTCAGTCTATCTTGGATGAAACCCTGGATGCTGCGATCGACAGGATCACTTTGCGGCATATTGAATTGAAAAGGGATTACCTGCAGGAGCCTGCATGGGTGATGGCCGATAAAGAGAAACTAAAGATCGCTTTCCTGAATATCATCATCAATGGTATTGAAGCAATGCATGAAAATGAAGGCAAACTTACCATCTCCATTGGAAAGAAGAACCTGCAATACGTAGTGTCGATAGAAGATAATGGTTGTGGTATCAGCGAGGAAAATATCGGTCATTTATTTGAGCCTTATTTTACTTCAAAACAAAACGGTATGGGGCTTGGACTCGCGTCCACGCTTAATATCCTACAGTCTCACAATGCTTCTTTCGACGTGCAATCGAAGCTGAATACTGGCACCGTTTTCAAATTGTTTTTTAATATTGCATAGGGAAGAACCTGGCTGCTGATCTGCTTTATCAATAAAAATATTTTTGTGAAGAAAGGAATGCGCATCACCCTTCGTGTATTTGGGATCATCCTTGCACTTTTTATTTGTTTGTGGATAATCCTTTGGGCCTATGTCACCTACAACAAGGCTGGGATCATTGCCAAAGTGAAGACAGGTATCAACAAACAGATAAAAGGGAAGATCGAGATACGTGATGTGTCGGTAGATTTCTTTCACAATTTCCCCAATATTTCTGTCAGGCTCTCCGATGTGAGCATACGCGATTCATTATGGGATCGGCATCACCACGATTTTCTAAAAGCGGGATCGATCTACGCGAAACTAAAATTCTTCAGTGTCTTTTCCGGAAGTCCATCGCTTGGAGAGGTCAGTGTCGAAAACGCCCAGGTTTATTACTATACCGACAGTAGCGGCAACTCCAATCTCGTAAAAGCAGAGGCGTCGGCGGAAAAGAAAAATAGTTCCGAGATCCCCGACATGAAGTTTAAAAATACCCGGATCATATTCGATTATCCAAGCCGGAAAAAATACCATGATATAGAATTGAAAGAGATGAAATGTCATGTGATAACCAACAACAGTGGCCGTTTGCTGAGGATCAACATGGATGCATTCGTTCACCGGCTTGCCTTCAACGATTCGATCGGAAATTATCTCAAAGAAAAAACATTAAGGGGGGATTTCGATCTTATGATCACCAATACGAAGCAGATACAGCTCGATAAGGTTAAACTGATCATTGATAAACAACCTATTGTTTTCACGGGTACATTCTTTACCGGTATTGCCGAACCACATTTTTCACTTTCGATCCAGGCGAAAAAGATCGATCTGAAGAAGGCGATCAGCTTGCTGACAGAAACAACACAAAAGAATTTTGTCACCTATAATATTTTGAAACCAATTGATATCACTGCAGACCTGAGCGGACCGCTGGCGTACAAATCGATCCCTCTTGCCCATATCGTATTTTCTGTTGAGAACGCGGATATCGAAAGCGCTGCGGGAAAGTTTAACGCATGTACGTTCACCGGAAATTTTTCTAACGAAGTAACACCGGGCCAACCGAGAATTACTGAGAATTCCAAATTGTGGCTGGAGCATTTCAGCGGTAAATGGGAAAAGATACTACTTACCTCCACTAAAATTGAGGTCACTAATTTGGTAAGGCCGTTTCTGAACTGCGACCTGCATTCTTCTTTTGATCTTCCTGACCTCAATGATCTTACCGGAAGTAAAACGCTTCAATTCATTAAGGGAAGCGGACAAATGGATATGATGTACAGCGGGTCGATGGTAGACAACGATACTGCAACTATCATCGATGGCAATATCAAGCTTACGAACGCCGAAGTGAGTTATGTGCCTCGCAACATCGCATTAAAGAATATGCAGGCCAATCTTGTATTTAAGAATAAGGACCTTTTTATTCAACAATTAAGAACACAGGCGGGTACCACAGACCTTAATATGAGCGGCACGATAAGAAATCTCGTGGCATTGATCTATAAAGATCCTGCAGCGCTCACTGTTGAGTGGAATATTTCAACACCTTATCTCGACCTTGTTAACTTCATTGGATTTCTTGGTAAAAAGTCAACGGCTTCAGCTTCGCTAAAGAAGGGAGCCGCTAAAGGAAGGGTGATGCATGTCGCTGATAAAATCGATCGAATGCTGGAAGATGGAACCGCAAAGTTGAATGTGCAGGCGGGAAAGATCAAATACAAAAAGTTCACTGCAACCAATGTAAATACTTCTATTTCATTATTGCAAAACCAGATGCAGCTCAATAGCGCAAGCCTGAATCATGCGGGCGGCACCATCACAATGAATGGTTCCCTGCTCGACCAGGGGGCGTCGAATGCTGTTAGCCTGAGATCATCTATCAGCAACGTTGATATTACCACGATGATGCATGCCTTTGGCAACTTCGGACAGGATGCAATAACCGAACAGAATATGAAGGGGCGGCTGACCGCAACGCTTAATCTTACAGCAGCACTTACCGATAAGGGCGCAATAAAGGAGAAAACATTGGCGAGTGTTGTCAACTTCAGTATAAAGGATGCTGAATTGAATGATTTCGAGCCCTTCAAAAAAATATCGGTATCTGTTTTCAAAAAAAGAGACTTCTCTCACGTGAGGTTTGCCGAACTTAAAAATAAGCTGGAGATCAATGGCAGCGCTATCACCATCAATAAAATGGAGATCAACTCAAATGTATTTACGATGTTTGTTGAAGGTGTGTACGATACCAAAAAAGGTACGGACATGAACATACTCATGCCACTTCGCAACCTGAAAAAAGTTGATGACGATGAGATCCTTGTCAATAAAGGAAAGGCGGGTGTTAATATACGGCTTCACGCAAAGACTGGCGAAGATGGAAAGCTGAAAATAAGTTGGGACCCATTGGGGAAGATCGGAAGCCTCTTTAAAAAGAAGTCCCCCTGATTGCTCAGAGGGATTCCAGATAGCTAACAATCGTTGCTTGTTATTTATCAAGCTTTTGGCGCTGCGGCAAGTATCTCTTCACTTACACCGCTGCTATATTTATCGAAATTTTTAATGAACTGTTCTGCGAGATTTTTTGCCTTCGCATCATAAGCGTCTTTATCTGCCCAGGTATTGCGTGGATTTAAGATCTCAGATGGAACACCCGGACAACTAACGGGCATCATCATACCAAACACCGGATGCTGTTCGTAATCTACTCCGTCTAATTTTCCGTCCAGTGCTGCTGTTATCATCGCACGGGTAAAACTTAATTTCATCCTGCTGCCAACACCATAAGCTCCGCCACTCCAACCAGTGTTGATCATCCACACATTCACGTTGTGTTCTTTCATTTTCTTGCCAAGCATTTCGGCATATTGTCCTGGATGCAATGGTAAGAATGGTGCTCCAAAACACGCGCTGAACGTGGATTTTGGCTCGGTAACACCTGCTTCTGTTCCGGCAACCTTTGCGGTATAGCCACTGATGAACTGGTACATGGCCTGTCCTGGTGTAAGTTTACTCACAGGTGGTAATACGCCATAAGCATCGCAGGTTAAAAAGAAAATATTTTTTGGTGTCTTGCCGATAGAAGGCTCCAACGCATTGCTGATAAAATACAAAGGATAACTTACCCTTGTATTCTCAGTTATTTTTTTGCTGGCGAAATCTATCTTATTGGTTCCTTCAATAAAAGTTACATTTTCTACCAATGCACCCGGCCTGATAGCATGGTATATCTCCGGCTCTTTTTCTTCGCTCAGATCGATACATTTTGCGTAACAACCTCCTTCAAAATTAAAAACGGCATCTTTTGTCCAACCGTGCTCATCATCACCGATCAATTTACGATTTGGGTCAGCGCTTAAAGTAGTTTTACCGGTACCGCTCAATCCAAAGAATACAGCGGTATCTCCATCTTCACCCATGTTGGCGCTGCAGTGCATACTTAATACATCAGCACGCTCAGGTAATACATAATTAAGCATGGTAAAAATGCCTTTCTTCATTTCGCCGGTATAACCGGTGCCACCGATCAATATTGTTTTGTGGGTGAAACTCATCACCGCGAAATTTTCAGCACGCGTACCATCAACTGCAGGATCGGCTTTGAAACCCGGTGCCTGGATGATATGCCAATGAGGAACAAAATTCTCAAGGTCTTTTTCTTCCGGGCGGATGAACATATTGTAGCAAAATAAATTGCTCCATGGGTTTTCGTTGATCACTCTCAGGCGCAGGCGAAAGGTATCATCGGCGCAGGCATAGCAGTCGCGAACCCAGATCTCCTTGTCGGCCAAATAAGCCAGCATTTTGTCTTTTAGCTGGAAAAAATTCTTTTCTTCAAATGGGATATTAAAATCATTCCAATGAACGGTGTTTTCGGTAAGCGCATCCTTTACTGTGAATTTGTCCTTAGGGCTTCTGCCAGTGAATTTGCCGGTGTTGATCACCAGGGCCCCAGTATCGTTCAAAACGCCTTCGCCGCGGGCAACGGCCTGGGCCGACAATTCTTCGGGGCCAAGCTGGTAGTGAATATCATTCGTGACCCGAAGTCCAAGGTTTACAAGTCCAGTTTTAGGGATTGAGAACATAGTAGGAATTGACATAGCAAGCAATCGTTTAATTTTTACGCAATCGTTGCCGCAAAGTTATGCTAATGAATTTTTAAAAAAATGTAAAAAAACCGTCAATGATTCAAAATAATGGACGAAATAATGGATATTATTTGTAATAATTCAAAGCTTAAGTCTTTTTTTAAACAGTCTTCAACAATGGGAGACTATAGTTGAATAGGATTGAATTTTTACTTTTTTGTCGTGTAAACGGTACACAAAAGAAGCTTCTAGACCCAAGCTTCGAGGGGGCCAGGTGTTTGACCTAATACTTTATTCAATGGTTTAAAAGGGCTCTATATCATCATGCTTCCCCCCTTGTAGCTTGCAGCTTGGAGCTTCTATTTATACTATATTGCACACAAATAACTTGCACATGAAATATCTACCGCTCAATCCCGAAATATTCATTCAAAACAGGAAGCGCTTCATCGAAAAGATGGAAAAGAACGCCATTGCGATCTTCAATAGTAATGATGAACTGCCTACAAATGCCGATCAGTTGCACAGGTTCAAACAAAATTCTGACCTGTTTTGGTTGACTGGTATAGAGCAGGAAGATTCCATGCTGATACTTTACCCTGATAACCCCGATACCAAATACAAAGAAGTGCTGGTATTAGTGAGGCCGAACGAATTAAAAGAAAAATGGGACGGGCATAGATTGCGTGCAGAAGAAGCGGCCGCAATCTCAGGGATCAAGAATATTATTTGGTTAGACGTGATCGATGGCATGTTGCAACCATGGATACATTTTTCAGACACGATCTATTTGAATACAAATGAGAACGACCGTAAAGCCAATTGGGTGCCGGTACGAGACTATCGTTATGCGGCGTTGATGAAAGAGCGCTACCCATTGCACAACTACAGAAGGAGCGCAAGGATCATGAAGGACCTGCGTGCTATAAAGACAGCGCTTGAAATAGAAGTAATGCAAAAAGCGATCGATATCACCGACAACACTTTCAGGCGCTTACTGCAATTCATCAAACCAGGTGTGATGGAATACGAGATCGAAGCAGAAATATATCATTCGTTCTTGTCGCAAAGGGCCACGGGGCCTGCTTATGGCAGCATCATTGCCAGCGGCGACAGGGCAAGGGTTTTACATTATGTAGAGAACAGCCGGGAGTGTAAGGATGGTGAATTGATATTGATGGATTTTGGAGCGGAGTACGGAAACTATTGTGCTGATCTTACCCGAACAGTACCAGTGAGTGGAAAATTTGGGCGCAGGCAAAAAACAGTTTACAATGCATGCCTGCACCTTCATCAATATGCCGTTTCCATTTTAAAGCCGGGCATCAGCATCATTGATTATACTGATAAAGTAGGTGAAGAAGCCACGCAAGTATTTTTAAAGATTGGTTTATTGAGAAAGAGCGAGGTTAAGAACGAGGATCCGGAGAACAGGGCCTATCGCAAATATTTGTATCATGGCATCTCTCATCATCTCGGCATCGATGTGCACGATCTTGGTACAAGAACAGAACCGATCAAAGCGGGGATGGTCTTCACAGTAGAGCCAGGCATCTATATCGAAGAAGAAAAAATGGGTGTTCGTATCGAAAATAATTTTTGGATAACGAAGACAGGCAGTAAGGACCTGATGAAAAATATCCCGATCACTGCGGAGGATATTGAAGCGTTGATGAAAAAGTAAATTCCAAATGACAAAACAGATCCCGAATCTTTTCACGCTGTTGAATCTCGTATTTGGCTGCATGGCCATTGTGTTTATTATGCAAACACAATCGTTCGCCATAACCCAGGATGGAGAGATCCGTTCAATGTCGATACCCGAGAATATTGCGCTGGGCAGCATCTGTATATTTATCGCCGCTGTCATCGATTTCCTCGACGGGTTTGTTGCGAGGCTGATGAAAGCCACGTCTGCAATGGGCAAGCAGCTCGACTCACTTAGCGACGTGGTAAGTTTTGGCGTGGCACCCGCCTTGATCCTCTACCAATTGTTGCGCATAGCTTATCTCGCAAACAACGATAGTATCGAAACAAAGATCTGGGTACTGGCTCCTGCCTTTATTTTTGCCTGCGCCGGTGCATATCGACTGGCAAGATTCAATATAGATGAAAGCCAGGCAACGGGTTTCAAAGGAGTACCCATTCCGGCAGCAGGGTTGATCGTTGCTTCGTTGCCATTGATATCCCGGGCCGACTATTTCGACGGAGCGATCAATAATATCCTTTCTCAAAAATGGTTCTTATACGGGCTGATCGTTGTATTAAGCTGGCTGATGGTTTCGAGGCTGCCGTTGATGGCGCTTAAATTCAAAGACTTTACTATTAAGAACAACATTCCAAAAATAATTCTCTTGGTTGTCGCAATTGCAGCTGCATTTTTATTGGGCTGGCTGGCCGTACCAACAGTTTTTTTGCTTTACATTATTTTATCTTTGACATTCAAACAAAAAGAATCATGACATATACAGTGCAGGTAAAGGTAATGCCGTTAAAAGATCTGCTGGATCCGCAAGGCAAGGCCGTAATGGGTGGTTTGCAGAATCTTGGTATCAACGCGATCTCCGATGTGAGGATCGGAAAGCATATCGACCTGCAAATCGAAGCCAATAGCAAAGAAGAAGCACTCACTTCTGCCGAAGATGCTGCTAAGAAATTATTAGCTAACCCTGTGATGGAAGTGTATGAGTTGTCGGTGAGTTGAACTGGAAAGAGTTGATTGGTTAATTAGTTAATTGGTTAATCAATTGCCGCATACGCTCACCAGATAACCAATTAACTAATTAACCAATTAACAATGCTCTATCTTGTCCCTTCTCCCATAGGCAACCTTGCCGATATAACTTTCAGGGCGATAGATATCTTAAAACAGGTAGACCTTATCCTGGCAGAAGACACCCGTACTTCATCGGTGCTCTTAAATCACTACAATATTCAAAAGCCCATTACGCCTTATCATCAACACAATGAACACAAGGTGTTGGCACATTTAACTGAGCAACTGCAAGCTGGCAAAACCATGGCCCTGCTTACGGATGCGGGCACGCCAGGCATCAGCGATCCTGCTTTTTTATTGGTGAGAGAATGTATCAAACACGAGATCAAAGTGGAATGTTTGCCCGGCGCAACGGCATTTGTTCCTGCTTTGGTGAACAGCGGATTGCCGATCAATAGTTTTTGTTTTGAGGGTTTTCTTCCGTTGAAAAAAGGAAGACAAACTGCATTGAAAAAATTTGCCCTTGAAGAACGAACAATGGCTTTTTATGAAAGCCCGATGCGCCTGGTAAAAACTTTAAAAGACCTTATCGAATATTTTGGAGCAGAAAGACAGTGCAGTGTTAGTCGCGAACTTACCAAGAAGTTTGAGGAGAATAAAAGAGGCAGCTTGCAGGAAGTGCATGATCATTTCGAAGCTAAGGCCGTGAAAGGGGAGATCGTGATCGTGGTGGAAGGAAAAAAATAATTATGAAAACTAAGTATAAAATACTCGCCGCATTATTGATACTTTCTTTGCCCACCCACGCCCAGGAAGCGAGGGATTGGGGTGCGTTCATGCGTACATTTAGCGTGAAAGAATATGCCGGTAAAAAATTCAAACTGGAAGCTGCTGTTAAAGTGGAACTGATGGACAGCACTGCTGATGCGGAAATATGGGCAAGAGTAGATAAGCAGGATAAGAAAATGGGTTTTTTTTACAACATGATGGACAAACCGATACGCTCCAGGGAATGGAAAGTTTATACCATCAATGGAAAAATTGATAAAAATGCCGAGAACCTTGTTTTTGGTGGGCTGTATCACCGAAAGGCCATCTTTTATTTTGATGATTTCAAACTTTATATTGAAAAAGAAAAAGGTCAATTTGAGGAAGTGAGTTTATCCGACAACGATTTTGAATCGGATAGTGTTGAGACAAAAAAGAGCTGGAGTTATCTGGTAAGCAGAAAAACCATCCAGGCCAATGTAAGCCCCATCGATCATTATTCTGGTAAACAATGTTTTAAAGTCGATGCTTCTCAATTTAATCCGGAAAATACTTTTGGGAACAACAATATCACAGGTAAATATGCCAACGTAAATGGAATTAAGATATATTATGAGGAATATGGCGAAGGCGAACCTCTGTTATTATTGCATGGTAACTCTTGCTCCATCAGTTGGTTTGATAAACAGATACCCGAGCTGTCGAAATCTTTTCACGTGATCGCGATAGATACACGTGGGCAGGGCAAATCTTCCGAGGATGGGAAAACATATACTTACGACCTGTTTGCGGAAGATATGAATGCATTACTCGATCACATGCATCTAGATAGTGCGAACATTCTGGGATGGAGTGATGGTGGTAATACCGGCCTTATCATGGCGATGAAGTATCCGAAAAAAGTAAAACGGTTGGTGACGATGGGAGCCAATGTGTTCATTGATAATACGGTTGTTGACAAGTCGGTCGTTAAGATGCTGACAAAAGAAAAAAAGGAGATGGATAGCGATAGCAGCTTTGGTAGCAGAAGCAGGGTGCGAATGATCAACCTTTTATTAACTGAGCCCCAGCATACATTTGATGAACTGAGATCTATTCGATGTCCCGTGCTGGTAATTGCCGGAGAAAAAGACATTATTAAAGAAGGACATACCAAAGCTATTGCTGCTGCTATTCCAAAAAGTGAATTATTCATTGGGCCAAAAGAAACGCATTATTTTCCTTCGGAAGATCCTAAAGTATTCAATGCGGCGGTTATTGAGTTTCTTAGAAAATGACGGCGATGCTCCGTTGTTCATTTTTCTGGAAGAGACATCTGGATCCAATTATTCAGTAATTCAAAAAAATCTTTGTTCCTTATTGGTGGCTTGTCTTTGAACACTGCCATGCTTTTGCTTTCATCGTCTTTATGAAGACAAATGTAACTGTCGATCCCGTTATACATGACAACCCACCAATCCGCTGCATTTTCAAAATTTCGGTAGTCGTCACTAAAATGCTGCTTTGCTAAAAGTGTTTCAAAAGTTTGAACGTAATTGATCGGTAATAAGCCAAATGAATATCCCGGTATACAAGACCATCCGTTGAACCAGTCAAGGAAAAATGGCTGTAAAAGAGCGGGCAGTTTTATCAGCTTTGAGAGATATTCATTTTGCTTCAAAGGTATGCCACCCATATAGCCGAATTCCCCGTCATCGGCCTGCAATTGATAGTAGATAAAAAGCGTGTGCTCATTTTGGATCAGTAAAAGATCTTTTGCATAGTTATCGAGTACTATAGTATGGATATCCAGGCCAGGCAACAGTTTTAGCTGAAGCGATTTCATAAATCCGATTTTCTGTGACAGATCTTTACAAGCCAGGAAGCCTTCGATATAATGTAAGTTATAATTCGAAGCATTAACGATATGGTTAACCGAATCAATAATTCGATAGTTGCCGAGAAATTTCCCGTTTATCGGATTCATGTCATGGTTTTTTTAGTAGTTTGTCAATATATGCCTGTATCATTTTTTCCACCTCGGTCTCTAAAGTTACCATTTTGGCGGTGAACTCGGGTGAGACCTTGATATTGCCTTTTTTATATTCAAGCCATTCTGCATAAGCCTTTGCTCCTTTTGAAGTATTGGCTGTTTCACTCAATGGATACATGTTTTCTTCATAATTCAACACCCTCAACTTTTGATCTGTTGTAAGTTCACCGAAACCGTCCATTCTTGTCACACGATCCATAGAAACGATATGATCTGCATGGAATGGCTTATCCACGGTAAGTCCTGGGAGTGCCTCGTCGGGTTGTCCCGCTACGAAATCCTTATTAACGTGTTCTCTTCCCGATTGCGATGGGGTTTTCTCCCGCAGCTGATCGTATTCTTCCTGGCTGATCGTACGTTTATCACCAACCCTGGCCTCGGGAAGTTTGTCTTTGCCCTTCATGATGTCATTTCTGATCGTTTCATCATTTACCCGTCTTTGTTCGGCCAGATCCTTATCGATTATTTTTACTTCCTTCTTTAATTTATTCATACTGATCTCGCCATTTTCATATTTTTTGCTCAGGTCATCAAGCCTTGTTTTATATTCAGGATGTTGTTCCAGTTCCACTTTATATTTTTCAGTTATTTTATCACATGGCGAACTGCAAACTTTACAATGACCATCTTCAGTAAACTCCAATTCTCTATTTCCATCCAGGCTTTTGTCGGTATCAATAATTTTTTCCCCACCTTCATGTATCATTGGTTTATCAGGTGATGCCTTTTCCTGTTTGCCACTATCGGCTGCGCCGGTTTGATCAGGATTTACTTTTTCATCAGGCTTAGCCACTTCATTCTCCATTGGTTTGGCTTTTCCAAGGCCTACTTTTGCCTTCAGGTTATCTATCTTTCCTTTCATTTCCACCCGGCCCGCATTAAAATCTTTGGAGGCTTTGGATAGGGTACTACCCAGTTTTGATTCTTTGACCGAAGTGCCCAATTTGCCCAATCCCTCGGCTAAACCTGGCATGGCTTCGCCGATGGCCCCCAATAATTTTTTAACGCCGCCTGCTATGGCCTGTGCGATCTTTCCACCAATTGAACCTAATGCGATCAATGCTGCCATGAAGCCCAATGCTAATGCACTGTTGGCGATACGCTGATAGGCGAATTCAATCCTGTCCTTCCCGGTTTTTACATCCCCGCTTTGCCGTATCGTTGGTGCGTTAGGATCGGGTGGTTCCGACGGATTTTCCTGTTGTGCCTGGTCTACCGCCTCTCGTGCGGCTGGTGTGGTGACTTCACCATCATCTGTTGTTATAGCAAGATCAAGTACCGCTTTGAGGATGACCCCGGTTTCTGTTGCGATCATCAGCGCCATAATTCCCTCCCCGATGGCCAGGCCAACTTCAAGTCCGGCTGCGGCTCCGGGGATAGCTCCAGCTCCACCAAAGAATGCACCGATGATGGCACCCACAATAACACTTCCGATGATGATCCAACCAGAGAATAATCCCAACACTGAATTCAACGCCTGCATCCATTCCAGGCATCCATCTACAGCGCGGTTAAAATCGCCGTTCCAGAAATCATTCCAGATCTGTGGAATGAGGTGCCAGAGTTTTGGAGCGTCTTCCCACAAAGGACTGCCTTCGGCGAAAGGCCAGATGAGGTACCAGATCATATCCTTTGCCATCTTCCACCAATAACTTGCTGATGTCATTTTCTTCAAACTTGGCATCAGGTAATTCATTACGCCCGTAACGTGTTTTACGATGTTGAGCCCAAACTGCTTCAGGGCTTTTGTTACTTCTGCTGGCGCTTCGGTAGGAACATTGTCGATATAACCTTGTAAAAAGTCTATCACCTTTTTTTCCACTACTTCAGGATGATCCCACAGGTAATTGAAACCATCAATTAGTTTCCTATACAGTTTGTATAATTTTTCAAGGTTGAGCAGGTATTCCAATACATAGAGTAGTCCCACAACAATGCCCTTGATGACATCAAAAGCGAAATCGGTAACTTTTTGAATGATGGCTAATGCTGTGTCTACAACATCCGCTACGAAGTCGATGATATCACTGACGGCTTTTTCAAAAACTTCAAATGCTTTATCGGTGGCTTCTACTGCGGTATCAACGGCGCTGTCGATAGCACCTACAACTCTTCGGCGTGTTTCGGGGAATGCGGCAAGTGCAATACTGGCAAAGCCTTTAAGCAACGCACCAAAACCTTTGATGAGCCCCACAACAAGTTTGTGTACCATTTCCAGGAGCCCAACGACAAGCTTTTTGAGTAGATCAAAAATGCCCTTGACCAACTTGCGCAGCATATTGAAAATGCCGTGAACAAATGATTTTAATGCATCGATAAGTGCACTTGCTTTACTTCTCAGCCATCCCCAGAATCCTTTGCTCTCTTCTTTTTTCTTTTTCTTTTCTTTCTCTACGTCTTCCTGTGCCTTTGCATGTTCTTTGGCTGCTTTTGTATTGGCTTCATCGATCTTTTTCTGTATCTCGATATCTCCTTTTGCCTTTTCGTCTTTGATACTTTGGTTGAAGCCTGCTTTGGCAGAAACAGATGAATCAAAAAAGTTCTTTTCGGTTTGATCAAGTTCGATTCCCCATTGTTTTTTTTCTGCGCCCACTTTGCTGATCACGATCCGTTGGGCATTTGCCTGGCCTTGTCTTGATAATTGCGATTGCTCTTCGATCTGCTGTTTACTCTTCTGTTCCTCTATTTCCATCTTATCTTCTTCGCTCTGCTTGGAGAGATAATACTTTCCTGTTTCGGCATCCATCTGCCGGTACGGATTGCCATTAGAGAAACTAGCGGCCTTCGCTTCAAAATAGTCGGGGTAGGAATTATTTTTAGCTAACGGACGTACTTTTGCAACAGCCGGTTTTACCTTCTTCCTGGTTGTTATGTTGCCAGCACCTGGTTTTTTGATCACATTATTTTCGCCGTAATCAAGATTGATATCTTTTGCTGCCTCATTTTTTTCATTGTTGATCTCCGAGCTTTGCAGGTCCATTGCCTCATCCATGTTGCCAGGACTGGCTTCGCCGGTCAACTCCACCTCATGCTTTTCTTCATAGGTAACTGGTATGCCTTCCGTGTCAAGCGCAACGCTATCCAGGGTATTGCCTGCTTTTGCCGCATCTACTTCATCTTTTCCTGGCTCGGATACAGGAAGGTTCACCGGTGTGACAACACTATCGCCAGGGATCTGTGTTTCAGGCATCAGCGGTGCAACGAATGAAGACTTTCCTTCTAATCCATCAATACCCTTGGCAGCTGTGCCTTCTTTGTAACCCTTGCTGTGTTTGGATACCGGGCTGCCATAAGCACTGCCTGATGCAAGGGCCACCTTAGGTAAATTGTTGATCTTTTCATTTGATAGTTTGGTCACTGATGCACTCGTTTGCTCCTGTACCCTTGTAAAACCTTTGCCGATTTGTGTTGGAGTATAAGAACTAATGGCAGCCAGCGGTTGCTCCTCATTTATTTGAGGTGCTTTCATTTCTTTTGCGCCTCCGCTACCCGGAGTTTTGCCAGGTGCTTTGGACGTGGATACCGGAGCGACATTCTTACTCTTGCCGGTAGCGGGCTTCTCTGCAGATGATATTGATGCAGTTGTTTTTGTTTTTTCTTTTTCCCCGGGCTTATCCTTGCCGATAATAGATATGGCCGGTGATGCAGTTGCAGCGTTTGTTTCCGCAACCGGCTGTTTGTTCTTATTCTCAACTGCGTTGTTAGCAACGGCTAGTTTTGGTGCAGCTGTATCTTTTGATGCAATTAGATCTTTTGTAACAGTGCTACCTTTTGTTGCAATTTTTTCTGATCTAGTATCAGCCGGCTGCGCAATAGCTTTTTGCGGCGCCGCTCCCTGTTGAACTGTATGCGTTAATTCATGCGCTAATAAATGCTGGCCCGCTTTCGTTGCCGGATTGAATTCGCCTTTACCGAAATGGATATTGGCTCCCTGCGTAAATGCTTTGGAGCCGATACTATCATTTGCTTTATCACTGCTTTGACCAGTGTGAATGCGCACTTTACTAAAGTCGGCGCCGATCTTATTTTCCATCACGGCACGGGTGGCTGCGGGCAGCGGACTTCCTCTTGTGTGCTGACTTGCTAGCGCTGTTTCTACTTTGTTATTGGTGCTTAAATGCGTAGTCGGTTTTTTATCGTCGTTTGTCTTGGTTTGAATGCCGCCGTTTATTCTACTGATGCTTATTGTTGATGATATTTTCTCATTACTGCTTACATGATCTGCAACACGATCGGCTTCGCGTTCATGATAGCCATTTTGATTAGCCAACTTTAATTTGGTTTGTATCTCGTACTGGTCGTGCCGCTGATTTTGGATGTCAGTCATATTCGTTTCCGACAAAATTGTATTCATTGTTCTGACGCCAGTTGCAATATTGATGTCATCAACCGCTAATGTCACATGCGTAGGAATTTGAGGTTCTGCATCGATGACCTGTTCCAGTCGAGGACGCTTTATTGCGTTCGTTTCCAATGCAAGTATTGCTGCTTTATTTGGATTAGCGGATCTGTTATAATCAACCACTACTTCAAAGTAAAGCATGTGGTTTGAATCATATTTTGTTTTGACAAGCCGTTCTACATTGGCAGCAAATGATGAGTTATGATTCTGGAACATGGGCGCCAGGTTTCTTGTTTCGCTTCCACTGCCTCCATAATAATTGCTTAGCAGATGACCCTTTATAAAGAATGGGCGTGACCCCTGCCTTCTATAATCCAAAGTCGGCCATGATGAATACATGTCGCGGGTAGGTGGTGTGCCAGCTGGTCCGTTCTTGGTCAACCTTTCAACTTTCACTCCTTTGCTATATCCTGACCGGGTTACGCCGAGGTGATAAATAGGCATAGAGGTAAAAGGTAGTGCCGGTGATCCCGCATCCATAAACGGCGCTGTATCCGTAGCAATTTCATTCACGAGATTAATAATATCACTGTCATCGCCCCTGGTTGTCACTGCTGCACGTATTCGTCTTAGTGTTTGAAGCCTCATTAATTTGGCGGATATGGCATTAAATTGAGCAGTGGTCATTGTACCTGCGGTTACAAAATCACGTAGCTTATCCCGGTAGCGCCTGGGTTCACTGGCAACTGTTAACTCGGCGTTTTCGCCGGAACCCTCGAAGTATAAAGAATGCGTTTCCCCACGCGGTGTTCGGAATTCTCTCCGATATCCAAGCCATCCAGCTACTGCACTTACCGCACTTCTACCCATACTCATCAACCTGTCGAAAATTGCAAAGCCTGTATCCACGGCCCTGTTCACCAACCAGGTTAATGCACGATCTATCAATGCTCTTGCGGAATTTATCATTTCACCGATCCTTCTGCCAATACCACTTAAGCCTACCTGGTTGGCAAGAAACCCGATCACGATCGGCATTGCACGGTCCATTGTATTTTCCAGGTAATTGGCGGCGGTTGTGATATTACCTTCGGCGATATCGGCCACACCATTCACAAAAGAGTTTACTACTTCCAGCATTTGTCGCAGGTATCTTATAAAACTCTGTACAGCCCTGTAAATGGCGATCACACTGTTGATCACAGCCATGATACCAGTGGGATCAAGCATACTTAACAATCTTGCAGTGACCTGGGAGATGATCCTTTCCATGATCCAGTTCTTCACAGCTTCCATTACAGTTGACCATAGATTACTGAGCTGCTCTTGTATCTTATCCCAAATTGCGGCCATGCCTCTTTGCTGCACGTCGCGGATAAATGTCCAGATACCTTCCAACCTGTCGATCATGCTGCGCAGGCGAGCTACACGTTCGGGCCCGATCCTCGGATGTGCAGCTAATTTTTGCCATATCGCTTCCATGCTGATGCCCAACACCTGCAATCCCCATCCGATGATGCCGCGTAAACTGAAATCTGTTGGTTGCGGAACATTGGCATCACGCAACTCGCTCATCAACCATCCTACCAATCCATTTCTGAGATGAACGAGTATGTTGTTGAAGAATTGAACAAAACCTTGTTTGATGGCACGCAATAAATTTTTGAGGAAACCGATAGGATCGCGTTTGATACTTTCAAAAGCTGCCATCGCACGGGTAATGATATTGTTGATGATATCGAATGGGAAATTCATCACCTGCAGTATCACATATATCACTATGCGTACGATCTCGATGATGAATGCGATAATTCTTGCGATCGGTTCACCAAAGCGTTCGATGATGCGCTGGAATGCAGCGATCGGATTTGTAAGGTCATTAAAGCTGAATGAATTCCAGAGATCTATGAACAACTGAACGATCGATGCCGGTGTCATGTTCAGTCTCGCAACCGCAGCGTTGATCTGCGCCGTAGCCCGCCCAATAGCTCCGCTTTCTTCCATTTGGCGATACTGCTCCTCGCCACCCTCCATCAGGCTCATGAAACCGCGGATGATATTAGGTACATTTCGTTCAACAACGGCATCGGTGAATGGATCTTTTCCGATCAATACCGTTACAAGCGGGTAACCCCTGATCGTTCGTGCCCATACAGAAAGGCGCTGCATCAATACTTCCTTGATGAGGCCCAATATTGCACGAAGTGCATCTTCAACAAAAGCCAATACGGCTCTTACCGGCTCGGCAAATGCGTTATATATCCGGGTGAAAGTTCCAACAGGATCCATCAAACTTTGGATGGATACAGCATCCCATATCATTCCAAAATTGTCGCGGATGGTTTGATATAGATTTCCGAAAACGGCGATACCCCGATCTATCCAATCAGCGGCTTTTTGGAAAGTGCCCGTGTCCTGCATCTGCCTGCGTTGCTCTCTTCCGGCTTCTCCGCCCAATTCCAATAATGCATTTAATATATTCGTTCCATTGCGGTCTACATGCTCTTCGGTGATCGGATCATGGCCAATGATCACTTTCAGCAATTCATAAGCATTGGTATGATTCTTAATGAAATTAACGAGTTGTGTAAGGAGGAATTCTTTTACAATACTTAATAATTCGGATGCTGCTCTTTCAGCAAAATTGATGAGGTTATTGAGTGCCCTTTCGAAGATGCCTCCAAAAGCTCTTATTTTATCGGTAGGTCCGGCGAGGAACGAGATCACACCTAGGCTGTTCCATTCCCTCGTGAATTCATCTTGTATGTTGGATAAGATGCTGCTTAATGTTTCCATTTGCCCGTCTATCCAGGCGCCTGCTCTTTCTATCGCACCAAGTTCTTCTAATTTCTGTTTTAATAAACTGCCGCCGGGAATAATATCCAGCGCTGCATTTATAAAATTCGCACCACTTCTATCAATATGTTCTCCGGTTATGATGTCATGTCCTAATACCACACACAATGCTGAGTAGCCCGGGAACCAGGAAGCAAAGCGATGCAATTTTCCCGTCAGCCACCTCTTTACGCCATCCAATCCGTCTGAAAGCGATGGAAGGTCATCCAAAAGTTCGCCTACTCTTGCAATGGCATTGTCGAGCATCGAACATTGTACTGTGGACGCTTCGCATTGTGATTGAACCGGAGGGCCTCGCTGACTATTATCTGTAAGGTTATTTGCGGAAAAATTTATGTTTAGCGCACTTCGTTGTACCGAGGATAGTGCAGGAGATGCACCCTGTTGCACGGTATGTGTTAGCTCATGAGCAAGCAGGTGCTTGCCCGAATTGGTATGCGGATTGAATTGCCCTTCACCAAAATGTATATGTTGGCCATTCGTAAATGCTCGTGCGCCGATCGAATGACTTGCTTCCTGGCTTTCAGCGCCCGTGTGTATCCTCACATTGCTGAAATCAGCGCCCATACGCGATTCCATGTGGGTACGGGTAGACTGGGGCAAAGGACTGCCACGAGTATTCTGATTGCTTAATACGGATTGTAATTTGTTGGGTTCGTTATGTGATTGACTTGTTGGCGGGCCGCTGTCGGCACATTGTAATAGAGCACAGGAAAATGTATTTGACCCGGGTTTGGTTTGAACCGGGAAACTGTTCTGCGCTGAGCTATGTTTAAGTTGTATCGCGGCAGCATTTCTTGCCACCCTGTTTTTCGCACTGCTTAAAACTTTTCTTTGAGTTGCAGGAGTTACTTTACTAACAGTAGTTGAAACAGTTTGCTGGTTGCTGCTTACTACATTATCAGCAACCTGGTCGGCCTCTTTTTCAAACTTGTCATTCGCTGCATGGATCTTTACTTTGGGTTGAATGGCGGGGTTATTGTTTGCCCGACTTTGCACGTTCTTATGCACCCAACCACCAGGTTGTTCTTTGCGCTGAACCGCCGAAGCCGAAAACAAACCTGGCACTACAGATCTTTGTACAGATCTCCCGTTACCGATTTTTGCCGGATCCTTTGCTGCAGATGGCTTTGATTGTATAAGCGATTTTTCTGCCAACAGGAATGTATTTTAACTTACTACTATAAAGATTAAAAAAGATATCCAGACATACAATACCTCACACAAACATATCATATCGTTCTTCCTTCTTTTAAATATTCTCTTTTGATCCCTTGCAGGATATCATCTCGTTGTATTAGCCTGTGCTTACGCTGTATTGCCTGTAAAGAACAGAACCTCACTACGTTAATGATACTGCCGCCGCTTAGTTCAAACTCCCTGCTGATCTGTTCAATATCCACGTCATCCGCAAAAGCTGTTTTTTTCGAAAATGTTTTTTGCCATAATTGAACTCTTTGTTGCGGTTTGGGCATTGGGAAATCAATGATACTCTGGAAACGCCGGGCAAAGGCGTCGTCAATGTTTGATTTGAGATTGGTAGCCAGGATCACCAGCCCGGTATAGTCTTCCACTCTTTGCAATAAAAAGGATACTTCCTGGTTGGCATATCTGTCGTGTGAATCTTTTACCTGCGTACGCTTGCCAAATAAAGCATCGGCTTCATCAAAGAAAAGTATCCATCTTTTGTTTTCTGCACGATCAAATATTTTATTAAGATTTTTTTCTGTTTCGCCAATGAATTTACTAATGATCAGCGAAAGGTCGATCCTATATACATCGTAGCCGGTATGCTTGCCCAGGAGCGCCGCAGTAAAGGTTTTTCCCGTTCCCGGTGGGCCAAAGAAAAGGCTTCGGTACCCCGGTTTTATTTTATGACGCAGGTCAAGTTCATCCAGCATAGTATTACCCATCTCCACCCAGGTTTTTATTTCATCAATTTGCCGGCGGGTATTTTCTTCCAGCACCAGGTCATCCCAGCACTGTTCTGTGGTAAGATGTTTTGCGGGAAAGTGATGAGAGAATTCAGGAGCGTATTCGTTGCCCCTTAATATTAGCTCCACCAGGTCGTTAGATGCAACGAGCACTGAAGAGGTAAAGGGTTCCAACGATGAAGGGCTTTCGAGTTGCACGAGGAAGGATGCCAGCAGAAAATGATTGCGATCGAAATGGTTCAGGTAATATATCCTCTTTTGCAGATCATCACCGCAAAGAATAAATAACAAAGTATCCATTGTTGGCAGCAGGCCATTGAATTGTGCGGCCCGATGGGCACCGAACTCGGAAAAACGATTGTCGATGTCCTGGTTCTTTACATAAAAAGGATCAAGTAACTGTGGTTTTAATAAAGGCGACATACTTAACCATAACATTATCCTGTCGGCAAACGACAATTCTTTTTTTGTGCCGGGCACTTCACGAAAATGACTGCTAGCGCCATTTTGGAGTTCTTCCACCGAAGAGTACTTGCATTCTTGGCCAAAATATAATTTGAGACGGGTATCAATGACCTGCCCGAGCCATTGCATCTCGTCTTCTATCAAAGCCGCATTAGGTTTTATCTCACCATTCGGTGTGAATAATTTTTTCATTCCATGGAAGTTTAACGATATTGAAACTAAATGGCAGAGAATCCAGTAGCATGTCTATTGATTTTTTTTCGATCTGTAAAAGGTAGCCATTTTCTGTTTTTTGTATTAGGCCCGGTCGCCTGATAAAACTTTCGATCAGGCCTTTTGCAGAAGTGGTTTTCATTACCTGCCAATGTTCCATCAAACTTTCGATCATATCTTGGGCTGCATCTTTTTCAACTTTTGAAAAATTGCAACGCGTGATCAATGGCAAGTTGATCGGGTGGTTACAGATTATTTTATTGAGCAACAGTTCATATTCTGCATGCTTGCTCCTGCCCGTAATTAAATATTGCAGAAACAAGATCGCTCGTTGCCGCTTTTCTTCACTGCGGAACTGTTGTGTTGCATCGAGCCAATCCAATTCATTGAATACGATCTTGAGATAAGGATGAAAGAGTATCAGGCCAGCATTGTTAATAAGTACTTTTTCTTCTTCCTCCAACGATTGGCCGGGCGAAAATTGAGGATGTGGTGAATTTATTACATCGCTGTGATCGCTTTGCTTTAATTTCTTTTCATTAATTAATGTAACAGGGTCGAGTACAGCTTTTGTTGATGATCGCCGCAATTGCTTTGATGCTGAATTTTTTTTATCGATCGCATCTATCCAGTTATTTATCATCTTCAAATGCTTGTTTACAACCTTGTTGCCAACGATCGTCGTTTCTGTTTCTGTATGAAGCGTTATTAAGTCGAATAAAAATTTATGGAGTTGCTCAACAGTTTCCAATGGAGATGAAACGATCAACTGCCGCGTGATAAAAAAATAAATACTTGAAAAATTTTGCACTCGTTTTTCCCATCCCGATTCAAACAATGTTGTCAATATAGATAAGCGTGGATGATAATCGTTAAGGCAGCGTAATAATGATAACATGCTCTTGTGCGATGCACTTGCCAACTGTATCAGGCGCTCGGAATAAAAATATTTTTTATCCCGTAATTGCACGAATAGAGCAAGAGCCAGTTCTTTTTTCTCAACGAGGTCGCAAAAAAATATATTTAATTGCTCTTCGGTTTTTTGCTGGTTGACCCAGGGCCAATATCCTTTTTCCAGGAAATGCATAAGCTGGGATATCTCATTAAGTTCGCTACCAGACTGCATTTTGGAGGATCCTGGCCCACTAAGGTTTACCGCCTGGGAATAAGGCGCAAGGCTGTTCATAATGGCATTCATTAGGTCCTGCTCAAAATTTTCTTCGGTGGTTTGTCCGAGGTCTATTTCCAAACGATCGATATGAACATGCGATCTCAGCTTGTCAAAACTGTAGTTAAATAACGACAAGGCTTTTTCATAAAACAATGTCTTTGTTTTACTTAATGCATTATTTTTTTCTCCATCAGGGAAAGAAAAATCCAGCACAACTTTATTTATAAAGTGCGTATCCATTTTAATTAGACATCCAAATTAATTCTTCATTAAATAATAAAAAATACTACTAAGTGGGTATTGACAAATGTTTTTAAACTTTCTACTTTGCCGATCCATTCCCCCAACACAAAGATCATGATCGACGTAGCACTAAAATTTTTGAGAGATTTTCTTAACCAGGAGATCACTAATCCTGCTAATCCTGTTGTGCTGGGTAACATTACAAAAACCTCCGACGTCGTTGACGATAAAATACATATTTCCCTGGTACAGGTTGAAGAAGAGAAGATATTAAAAGATGTGAATTACCGCAAGCGGATCAATCCGGGAGATGATTTTTATACCATCGTCAACCCCGAGATCCATCTTAACCTTTATGTATTGATCACCTATCAATACACCAACGCAAATTATATAGAAGCATTAAAGCAGCTCAGTAATGTGATCATAACGCTGCAGGGAAAAAATGTTTTTACCAAGCCTGATTTCATGTTGCCGGTCTATGAGTCGCTTGAACAGATAGTTGTGGAGTTGTACACACAATCACTTGATCAAACCAGTAATTTATGGCAGGCGATGGGAGATAAATTGTCGCCTTCTTTGATGTATAAGATGAGAGTGGTTAGTGTCCAGGCCGACAGGCCATTGAGCACTGCCGCTGAAGTCAGGGCACTCGGGTTGGATGTTGCACACAAACCTTTTGAATAAGAATGAGAACAACACGTTATAAACCGCTTTTTTCTGTAAGCAGCTCTTACCAGTTGACGGGTATTGATGTTAGTACAGAGGGCATCGAAGTTGTTGCCATGCCTTTGAGCGATGGACGAATGAATGATCTTAAATTATTACCGCAATATAAAAATGATACGGCTACTATTTTTTATAAGGGCACCGAAGCACCAAGCGTTAATCCTGTTACATCCGAGCCGGACCTTGAAATTAGTTCAGACGAATATTTCTACTTCGGAATAAAAATGGCTAACAAGGAAAAGATAGCAAGACTGAAATTTCACACTACACCCGCAAAAGCTACCGAGATCGGGTTCCCGGTTTTATACGATGCGTCAATAAAAGTATTGAATGGGCCGCCGGTGGTGGAGATAAGAGATGACGTGAAATTGATATTGCCGGTTTTTACTTTTACCGCCATTGCTGCCGACACCGGCATTGCAGCCGACTATGCTTCTCTCGAAATTCGGAATGAACAAAATAATTTGGTTGACCTAAATATGGATCCGGTGAAGATCAATGATAAGGCAATTGATGGAGTTTCTGCTGTACCTGAATTTGCTTTTAGCGTTGACGCTTCTCAATTGGAACCGGGTATCTACGAATTCAAAGTGGGCAATTTCAAGAAAAAATATTTCGTGGCAAATAGAATGGACACTGTTGGAGAAGTGGCGGTAGTGCGTGTGTTGAAGAATAGTTTCCTGGAGTATAAAAAAACGCTGGCCGACAAAACCTTTGCGCAATTTGAATTGCTGATACCGCCGGCGTGACGGATCGCACGCTCCAATTATTGATAACGTTCTTTTAAATAAATATTTTAATCATTAAACTTTAATAAAATGGCAAGTTCGTACAAAACCCCCGGCGTGTATGTGGAAGAAATTTCCAAACTACCGCCTTCGGTAGCCGAAGTGGATACCGCTATACCTGCGTTTACAGGCTATACTGAAAAAGCGAAGAGATACGTTGACGATGACCTGCACAATGTGCCAACCCGCATTAAAAGCCTGCTGGATTTTGAACAGTATTTCGGCAAGGGGCCATCATACACAGGCTTTCATCTGCAACTGACTTCGCAAAATGTTGTAGATGCCGAAAAGACAACCGTCACCAACAGTATCTATAACCTGTACGAAAGTATGCGCCTGTTCTACGACAATGGCGGCGGGGTTTGTTATGTATGTTCCTGCGGTAAATACAGTGCCGCCGATAGCGATGCTACACGTGCAACCAATATCACCAACGGACTGGCCGAGATCAGGAAATTTGATGAACCTACCATCCTTCTTTTCCCTGATGCCTCGAACATCAAGACTGCTGGTGCGGTTGACTGGGATAAACTTGCCGGTATACAACAGGCTGCGCTAAAACAGTGTGGTGATCTCGGTGATCGCTTTGCGGTGCTGGACGTTCCGGATGAAAGTACAACAACGGTGTTGGAAGAAGCTGATAAGTTCCGCAGCAAGGTGGGTATGAACAATTTAAAATACGGCGCCGCTTATTCTCCTTTCATCAAAACAATTTATGATAAGGATTTTCACCTGCAGGACATTATGAAGAACCTGTACAATAGCGGTAACGTGCAGATAGAATTGAAATCACTGTTCTCTGATTCAGATAAAGATGCAGCCGGCATTCCTATCAAAACTAAACTTGACGACTTTAAAGCTTTATATACAGACGCAGATAACATCAATGCCCGGCTTTCCTTGTTCTCGGGTAAACTGGTTACTGATGTGTTCGATAGCAATAACCTCGACAGTACCTACCAGGGTTTTTTAAACTCATTCAATGGAGCCGCAGCAGGAGTGGGCGGAGATCCGGCAAGGCTGCTTGCTTTAAAGGGAGCATTCGAATTTGTATTTGCCAATTATATAAATTTAGAAGGTTTAGTAATGGCTCACGCCGCTCAAACTGATGCAACGAATATTGCAGGCCCGATAGCCGGCAAGCCAATTCGTACTGCCGTTGTTTCCAATGCCGGATTGAAAACTTCCATCGAAGGTTTATTGGCTACTAATCTAAAAGATAGTTTGCAAAAACTGAGGAACCTGGATAATGAAGCCTACCGCATCGGCGCTCCGGATATTTCAAATACAGCTGGCGATAAACCTGCAGTTGGTGCCATCGTGGATATGTACACTTTGATCACTGATCCTTTATGGATCCCGGGCGCAGCCGCTGATGCTGGTTTGATCTCCGGAGCCGATATCACTGCGAAAGGCACAGCCGTCTTTACGCAACTGGGAACATTGTTCCAAACAGCAAAAGCCGGATTGAATTCGGTAGTAAGCATTGCTTCCGCAACTGAAGATGCGACAGAAAAAGCATTGCTCCCTGATCTTCCAATGATCGTTTCTTATGTAAGAGTGTTGAACAGCAAGGTGAATACATTGCCGCCTTCAGGCGCTATTGCTGGTATCTATGCGTCGGTTGATAGAGACCGTGGTGTTTGGAAAGCGCCGGCGAATGTTACCATCAATTCAGTGAGTGATGTAAGCGAAACGATCGACGATAGCGACCAGGAAAGTTTGAACGTGGATACCAATGCCGGTAAATCGGTAAATGCTATTCGTCCATTTTATGGAAAAGGCATCATGGTATGGGGCGCAAGAACATTGGCCGGAAATGATAACGAATGGCGCTATGTCCCTGTAAGAAGGTTGTTCAGTTTTGTGGAAGAAAGTTGCAAGAAAAGCACTGCCTGGTGTGTGTTTGAGCCAAATGATGCAAATACATGGGCCCGCATCCGCAGCCAGATCGATAATTTCCTAAATAACATGTGGAAGCGTGGAGCATTGGCCGGAGCTAAGCCTGAGCACGCTTATTATGTGAATTGTGGAATCGGCATCACCATGTCGGCACAGGATATTTTGGAAGGCAGGCTCATTGTTGAGATAGCGATGGCTGCTGTTCGTCCGGCTGAATTTGTGATCCTGAAATTCTCACATAAACTGCAACAATCATAAAATGTCTTTCCGCTTAACAGCGAATTAAAATGTTTAAATAACACTTAAAAAAATTATCATGGCAAAATATCCATTACCGGTTTTTCACTTCAGGGTTGAATGGAGTGGCGACACCGGAGGCAATAGCATCGCTTTTTCAGAAGTATCTGGTTTAAATGTAGAAACCCAGGTCATCGAATACCGAGATGGCAGCATGCCCGACTATAGCACCATTAAGATGCCTGGCATGCAGAAATATGGAAACGTTACGCTTAAACGTGGCGTTACCAAGGGCGATAATGATTTTTATAAATGGTGGAATACCCATCAGCTTAACCAGATCGAAAGGCGCAACATTACCATCAGCCTGTTAAATGAAAGTCATGAGCCGGTGATAGTATGGAAGGTGAACAATGCTTTCCCTGTAAAAGTGGACGGCGGTTCTTTCAAAGCCACGGGCAATGAAGTGAGCATTGAATCATTAGAGCTGGCGCATGAAGGTATCAGTGTAGAAAATAACAGTTAATCGAAAAGCCATGGCATTACTGGATGCGTTAAAATATCCTTCGGTAGGATTTCATTTCCTCGTTCGCTTTGAAGGCATTGGCAAGAGCGTAAGCGTGGGCCCGATCACCGTAAGTACGGCTGATATCGATACCCGCTGGATAGAAGTAAACGGGTTGAATGTGGAACTCACTACAGAAGATCTTGCCGAAGGAGGTGAGAACCGATTTGTGCATAAGCTTCCGCAACGTGCAAAATATCCTAACCTGGTTTTGAAAAGAGGATATTTTGCATCACTGCCATCCCCGCTAATGACATGGGCCAATGATGCCATCAATAATTTCGAAATAAAACCTTGCCAGGTTTCAGTGATGCTGTTGAGTGATCTGCATTTACCGGCGCAGATATGGAGTTTTACCAATGCCTACCCGGTGAAACTCGTCATGGGCGATTTAAAAGCCACCGACAACAGCGTGCTCATTGAATCCATCGAATTAACTTATCAATACTTCAAACGCGAAAGCTTGTTGGATAAGTTGATGACGGCAGTTGGGATATAAACTGAAATTTTCGCCATCGTTCTATTTCGCCGCGAGATCCATCGACGGGATTTATTCAAGCAAACTAAAATCTTTTTTATGCCAGTAGAAATAAATGAACTGGTCATCAGGGCAACCGTATCATCGGCGGAAAGGCCGTCGCAGGCCACGGTAGCTGTGACCGACAATCAACAAAAGATCCAGCAGTTGTTGGATGAAGTGCTAAAAAAAGTAAATGCAAAGGAAGAAAGGTGATAGTGCGATCATTAAATAATTAATTCCGAAACAATGGCTTCATTGGTAACACAGGAAGGAAAGTTGACCAAACTGAAATTCGTTTCGTACACGGATATAAGTTTTGACGATTCTTATAAAGGAACGGAGTATCAGGTGATGTTCAACCCCAGCAGTATTGCCGTGAAGTTGCAGGTTGAGCGGGATCAAACGGAACCTGATGGCGCAATTGATGGCTTGATGAAATTCAAAAAGATCGCCGCACAGGATTATGTTTTTGAATTTATCATAGATGGTACCGGTGCAAACGGCGAACCAAAAAAAGAAGTACCTGATGAGGTTATTGCATTTCTGAAAGTAGTGTATGATTATTCCGGCGCCGATCATAAACCGAATTATGTAATGATCATGTACGGATCTGTGTTGCTGAAATGTGTGTTGAAATCGGTGGATGTTACTTATAATCTTTTTTCGCCCAATGCTAAACCGTTAAGGGCAAAGATCAATGCAACTTTTAATAGTTGCGCCGACCCTGTGCTGAGCGCAGCTATCAAAAATGACAACTCGCCCGACATGACGCATTTGCGCAAACTTAAGAGTAGCGATAAGTTGATCAGTTTCGCCAACAAAATTTATAAGAAAAATACTTATTACCTCGAAGTTGCCAGGGCCAATGATTTCGACACATTTCGTAACCTGCCGGAAAGCACAGAAATATTTTTTCCGCCCTTATCAAAAAAATGATCATGAATGGCTGATGATAGCAAAATAGTTCCTACGCCGGCGCCGGCCGATCTGCCTACTCACACGATATTGGTGAATGGTACCGCTATTGCCGCCACTTACCAGGTGATGAGTGTGCGGGTAAACCATGTTGCGCATAAAGTTCCGGAAGCAGAGATCGTTTTGCTCGACGGCGATGCAAGTGCTGCCACATTTGAAGTGAGCAGTGGGGCTGATTTTATACCGGGTGTTGAGATCGAGATCAAAGCGGGTTATCACGGACAGGAAGAAACAATTTTCAAGGGGATGATCGTGAAGCAGGGTATCAGGGTATTGCAGCAACAATCTTCCATGCTCAACATTGTTGCCAAGCATGATATTTTTAAAACCACACTCAATCGCAAGAACAATTCATTCAAGGATAAAAAAGACAGCGAGGTTATTGAAGAATTAATAACCGGCGACAAAGAAGTGGATGCAACAACCGTCACACACAAACATTTGCTGCAGCCTTTTTGCAGTGATTGGGATTTTATCAACCTGCGTGCCGAAGCCTGTGGCATGTTTGTCCTGCCGAGGTACGATAAGATACTTGTTAAAGCGCCCGTGCTCGATGCTGATGCTGTGCTATCACTTTATTATGGATCATCTGTGCTGGAATTCGAAGCAGAGATGGATGCACGCAACTGCTTCAGCGAGGTAAAAGTGAATGGATGGAGTGCTTCCGATCAGCAGCTCATCAATTCATCTGCAAGCAACGAATGGAACGGAAAAGAACCAGGCAATTTCACCAGTAACGATGCGGCAACCGCGGTTGGCAATAGCACACTCGAAATGTTTTGGCATGGCGATACGATCGCTGATAACCTGGATGTGATTGCCAAAGCCGTGATGGTAAAACATCATGTGAGCAAGATATGTGGCCGGGCGCAATGCATTGGGTTTGCCACGATCTGGCCGGGAGATATTGTTGAGTTGAATGGATTGGGTGATAGATTCAATGGCAAAGCTTATGTAACCGGCGTTCAGCATAGGATACGCGAGGGCCGGTGGGATACCGATATACAGTTTGGCTGGAAAAATAAAACATACGCTTCGCAGTACAATGATATTGCTGCCGACCCCGCATTGGGTTATTTGCCGGGCATTCGTGGGTTACAGGTTGGCGTTGTGAAAAAACTGGAATCCGATCCATTGAGCGAATTCAGGGTATTGCTGCAATTGCCAACACGGGGTGGAACAGATGAAGCGATCTGGGCACGGGTGGCAACATTGGATGCAGGCAAAGAACGCGGCAGTTATTTCCGGCCCGAATTGGATGACGAGGTTATCGTTGGTTTTGTAGATGATAACCCGCTTCATGCGGTGATACTGGGTTGTTTGCATAGCAGCAAAAATGCTTCGCCGATAACACCGGCTGATGCAAATAATATCAAAGGCATTTATAGCCGTGAAAAAATGAGATGGCAGATGGATGATGAGAAAAAGGAAATATTATTTGATACCCCCAAAGGAAACAAGATACTGATCAGCGAAGATCAGAAAGGAATAACACTGGAAGATGAGAATGGCAATAAGATCGTGATGAATGACAGCGGTATTGAGATCACCAGTGCAAAAGATTTTAAAGTGAACGCGTCATCGGGTGATGTTACGATGGAAGGCACCAACGCCGAGATCAAGGCCAATGCACAGTTCAAAGCATCGGGTAGCGCTGGCTCCGAACTTTCTTCCAGCGCTGTTACGAATGTTAAAGGAAGTATGGTGAATGTTAATTAATATTTTAAAAAAATAAAATTATGCCGGCAGCAGCAAGAGTAGGAGATACCACCAATCATGGCGGAACGATCGTGGGACCAGGTTGCGCGACGGTGATGATCGGCGGAATGCCGGCATCGGTGATGGGAGATAATCATGTTTGCGTAATTCCTCCCAACACGGGGCATATCACTTCAAGTCCTTTTCCGATGGGAAGTGCAACAGTGATGATCGGGGGTAAACCGGCAATACGAACTACAGATGCCTGCATTTGTGGTGCGATGTCGGCAGTAGGCTGTGTGACAGTAAATATTGGCGGCTAAAAATAATAGATATGGATGCTTCAAATTCTTTTTTAGGTACGGGCTGGTCTTTTCCTCCACAGTTCAACAAATTAACCGGCACGGTTGAAATGCTGAGCGATGAAGAGGACATCCAGAATAGTTTAAGGGTGCTGCTTTGTACCAGGGTTGGAGAGCGACTGATGCAACCCGCTTATGGTTGTAACCTGGATGTGATGTTATTTGAGCCGATCGATGAAACACTGTTGAGTTATGTAAAGAATCTTGTGTTTACGGCGATCTATTATTTCGAACCAAGGATCAATCCTGAGAAAGTGTCGATAGAGGCAACGGCTGAAGAGGGTACGATACTGGTGAACGTGGAGTACACAACACGTAGTACCAATTCGAGGCATAACCTGGTATTCCCGTATTATCTCGACGAAGGCAATATGGTTTTAAACAATGGTACAAAATAAAAATAAACAATAGCAAGAAAGCGAATGAGCGGTAATTGCAACATATCACATCCATTGCAAAGGGAAGGAACCTACCAATGGCAACGCATGCCTGAGGGTTTGAAAAAAGGGTTTTATCTACCTGATGATCGCAGCATAGAACAACTGGTGATGCAGGTGTCTCAATATGCTTCGATGGTGAAGTTTTATGACAATACACTCAACGAATGGGGAAGATGGGAAGTGTTTTTTGAATTCCTGTATGATTCGAATAGTAAGAAATTAAGGATCGATAGTGTTGATACATTATTGAAGAACAAATATACACCGCCACACCTGGGCCTTTTGTTATCTTTCCTAAAAACATTCCAGGTTACAAGAGATTCATTCAATGGATTCACGAACAGGCACGTTGATTTTTATTATAAGGACGTATTGCAACTTAGCAATAAACCTGCGGTAGCTGATAAAGTTGCTGTTTTATTTGAACCAGAAAAAAATACCATTCAAGCTAAAGTAGAAGCTGGCCGCGAATTGAATGCCGGTAAAGATGCCACGGGTATCGATCTCATCTATAAAACCAATCGCGAGGTTATCGTTAACCAGGTGACCATTTCAAAAAAGAAAACGATCTATGCAGATGATATCGCCAATAATGCCAAAAGCGATCTTAATGCATTATATCTTTCCAAAGATGGAGCAACGGAAAATAGTTTTGTACAAAATAATGTAACCAGCTGGCGCCCATTTGGCACTAACCAAAACACAAAGGCGGAGATCGGTTTTGGATTGAGCTCGCCGATGCTTTTTGCCAAAGAAGGAAGAAGAAGGCTTAGCCTGGAAATTGAAGGCGGCGAAACCTTGCCCCGGACTGCGCTCACCGCTTTTTACACCGGACCAAAAGGTTGGGTGGAAGCTGAAGTGGATATTGCGCCGGGCATCGACTACAACAGCAGCCTTACTTCCAAAAGATACCTGTTGGTAAAGATCGACGATTCATTGCCTGCTGTTAGTGCATATAGTGAAAAAGTTCACCAGTCAGGTTATACAACAACATCTCCCGTTGTTAAGGTGCTGTTGAAGAATGATGATCAGTTTCCAGATGCTTACAATTTTTTTGCGACCCTGAAGTTTAATGCATTTAACAAGATCGTGATGAATGTGGAAGGGGTAAAGACATTTACACTTGCAGGAGAGAATGGGAAATTATCTCCGCTACAGGCGTTCAAACCATTTGGAAATATCCCGGTAAAGCATAAATCCTTTTTTACGATCGGATGTCCCGAGGCATTCAATAAATATCTCAATACTTTTCACCTGGCAGCAAATTGGAAGGGAGCTCCGGGCAATCCTTCAAAATATTATCATACCTATCAGAATTATTTGAACAATGTTGCTGCGGCCGATCCTAATAGTCCGGTTGGTCCCGAAACGATAAGATCATTTCATTTGCAGTGGAATAATTTCGACCAGGGAAATGTTCCCGGAAAATTGGAGATACTTACCGGGGGTAAGTGGCAAAAAGTTGCTGAAGACAGCCCGGATCATTATACGGCGAGGAAAAAAGAAACTTACAATACCTATCATGTGAACAAGGTGATCAAAGATGATTTTGATGCCGCGAATAGCAGTGAATATACCTCAGATTCGAAATGGGGATTTGTGAGAGTTACGCTGCGCTATGATTTTGGGCACCAGTTATTTCCAATGGTATTGAGCTATAATACTATCAATCAAACCAAGGTAATCGTACCACAGCCTTATACACCCGAATTCAACAGTCTGCACCTGGAGTATGTTTCGCAGGACCTGGTGAGTTTTAAGAACAAGCCCGAGCACCAGTTCATGCAGATACATCCATTTGGGTATGTAAATGTTACTTCTGGCCAACAGCCGGTGATTCCGCCTGATTACAATAACAATGGGCAATTATATCTCGGGTTATCAGGCTGCACGGTGCCACAGATCATTAATCTTTATTTCGCAAGGTTAGACGGTACAGAAGACATTGATGCCGAGATCAGGGAAAAGATCAAATGGTATTATTTGAGCGGATCGGATTGGGTAAAATTCAAATTTGAAGAAATAGTTGTGAACACTACACACGATTTTACCGCGAGTGGTTTCATTTCTTTCGCCATACCTGAAGCCGCATTGCAACCCAATACCTTGATGGGAGAGAATCTTGTTTGGATCAAAGCAGTTTCGGAGACGAGCTTTAATGCTTATCCTTCCGTCATCGACATTCATACAAATGCGGCTGAAGCAGAGTTTACAGATAAGGGAAATGATCCCTATCATTTGCAAACGCCACTTGAGGCCAACAAGATAGCAAAGCCGGTGATCAAGATCGATGGTGTTAAAAAAGTTACACAACCTTATGACTCTTACGATGGTGCAATGGCCGAACAGGGAGAACAATTTTATACCCGTATCAGCGAAAGGTTGAGACATAAGGACAGGAGCTGGAGTATCTGGGACTACGAACATCTCGTGCTGCAAAATTTTCCGGCGATCTATAAGTTGAAGTGCATATCTCACGCAACACCTGATGATATGCGTGTTCCGGGACATGTGCTTTGCGTGGTACTTCCAGCTACGGCTAATCTCGCTGAGAAAGATCTGCTACAGCCGCGTATCAGCAAGGCCATTCTTACTGCTGCGCAGGAATTCATTCTTCAACACACTACCACTTTTGCGCAGGTGGAATTTATCAACCCGATATATGAGCCCATTACGGTGAAGTGTAGCGTGAAGATGAAAGCTGGTTTTGATGAAAACTATTATGCTACCCAGTTAAATGTCGAACTGCAGCAATTTATTTCGCCGTGGATACTCAACAAACAGATATCTCCATCTTTTGGCGGAAAGATATATGCATCGGGTATCATCAACTTTATCGAAGAACGGCCCTATGTTGACTACCTCACTTATTTCGAAGCATCCAAACTGGAAGATGGAAAACTAGTGACCTGGAAAGAATTTACAACGGGCAGCAGCGAAGACGTAATACTTACTTCTGCCGCACAACATATAATTGACACTAACGCGATATGCTGACAGATAACGGAAATATTGTTATAAGTAAAAAGCCCGCCGGTGATGCGGAAAACTATGAGTTGCTCCGCAAGACCGGGCTTGATTATATTCAACAGTTTTCCAGCAAGGTTTGGACGGATTACAACGTACATGATCCGGGTATTACCATTCTTGAATTATTATGTTATGCCTTAACAGATCTTGCTTATCGCACATCGTTTCCGGTGGCAGATATTTTAACAGCACCCGATGCGAAAGGACCGAATCCCGATGATTTTTACACAGCAAGAAAGATATTGACTTCGCACCCGGTAACTATCAATGATTATCGCAAGTTTATCCTGGATAATATTCCGGGCATCAGAAATATATGGTTTGAAACACTGGATGATACTAACTATACTCCGACAATTTATTTTGACAAGAAGACGATCGAAACGGTTTTGGTAAAACCACCGCTAAGTCATCCCATTGAGATATTGAAGTTGAAAGGATTGTACATCGTAAAACTTGAAACGGAAGAATTTGAGATCATCAGGGCGCACCATCCTCATTTTCTTAGAACACTTGCCAAGTACCGCGACAAAGCTTCTTTGAATACCCAGGAGGAAGCGCAACCGGATGAGATAAAGCCGTGCATCGTAAATTATGCCAAAACACTTTTACTGGATCATCGCAATCTTTGCGAAGATTTTGAAACCATCCGGGTGGCAGATGAAGAATGGGTTGCCGTTTGTGCCGATGTGGAATTGAAGCCTGACGCCAGTCCTGATGATGTGTTTAAAGAAATATACAACCTGCTCTATAATTATATAAACCCAGCAATTCAATTCTATTCCTTTGCAGAACTAATAGCCAGGGGAAAGCGAACTGAAGACATATTCAATGGTCCCGCAGCTGAACGCGGATTTATTGATGATGATGAATTAGCAAAACACGGGCACAAAGAAGTATTGTATGTAAGCGATATCATTAACCTGCTGATGGATATACCAGGTGTGTTGCAGATCAAGAGTATTCATCTGAGCAGTTATAAAAAGAATAACGACGATTCATACAGCATCCTGCAGGACGCTCAGCAATATTGCCTGCACTTGCAGGACAAGGCGAATTCGGTATTTCGTTTTAAGCTGGATGCCGGCGAGCAGGACAAGGCTCAACTGTTCAACCATATCCGGTTCTCAAAAGGGCTCATCTATTTTACACCGGAAAGAAAAATTGAATACCAAAATTCAAATTTCGTTGACTACCCTGATATGCCCAACGATTTTGAAAATGACCTTCCGATACCTTCGGGCAAATACCGAAACCTTACAAATTATTTTTCGGTACAAAATGATTTTCCGCTGTGTTATTATACGGGGATGGATGGCATACCTACGGCCGAGTCCGATCTGCGTAAAACGCAAAGGCTGCATACGAAGGCATTCTTATTATTCTTCGACCAATTGCTTGCTGATTACCTGGCGCAGCTCAATAATCTTAAACATGTTTTTACCTGGAACGGTGGGATAGATACGCCCACGCTGCTATCGTTGCCCTTAAACCAGTCGATGATAAAAGATCTTCGCAAAATATTGGCGTCGAAGTTTGGAGAAGAGTCAACATTGAGTGATGCGGACTTTTTCAATGATACCTACGACAGTTATAACGAACTGATGGAAACGCCATCGCAACGAAGATCCCGTCGCAATAGGGTGCTCGATCACTTGCTGGCACGTTTCAACGAGTTGTTTGTTGACTATACTGTATTCAAGTTTCAGCAAAACACGCAGGGGAATTTCTTTAATGCCAACCCCGAAACGATCAATGATAAGATACAGTTTTTGAAATTATATCCTACCATCAGCGGAAAACGAAGCCATGCGTTTAATTATACCAAGGGGCTTCATGCAAACGGCAATATATGCGGCTTGCAATTGCGGGTGCAAAAAATGCTGGGCGTATCGAGTTCGCAGAATAAAACGATCGTTACCCCACTAAATAATATCGACTATAAAGTTTTACTGCAGAAGATCGCCACCAACCAGGTGCCGGCACCGGCTGATAAACTCCAGGTAAAAGACAATCGCTTCGCCAGCTATGATAAGAATTTTGGATTGCATGTATTGGAGCATATATTATTAAGGCCGCTGTATCAGCAAAGCTTCGCGCCACTCAATGAATTATTGCCGCTTTGCGGCGACGGTAGTAATAACCAACACGCTGATTGCCTATTGCCGGATAATTTCAGCATGCAGATGACCATCGTGTTACCCGGTTGGCTGGCAATAAGCAATAGCATGGATTTCAGGGCCTTTACCGAAAATCTTATTCGTACCGAATCTCCTGCGCATGTGGCTATGAAAATATGTTGGCTCGATCCTGCACGTATGTTCTTATTCGAAAAAACGACGGCAGCATTTTTTACGCAGATGCAAAAGATAAAGGCACCAGGCGCTAAAGTGACTGGAGCAGCTATCACGGCTTTTAATAAAGCGCTCAACGATGTGTATACAATGATGGGAATTCTGAAGAACATGTATCTGCCGTCGAGCCTGGATGAATGTGAGAGCATAAACTATGAGCCCGACAGCAAAGAAATAAAAGTACCGCTGATACTCGACCACTCTGCTCTTGGTACCGATGGAACGGAAGATTGGTTCGTATTTAAATGATGTATCGGCCCGATCGTTTTTCAAAAAAGATAAAAAAAGATATTACTTATATCACAATTAAAAATAGTAACAATGGAACCCCGTCCTGATTTTTTCCCGGTATATGTAAGCGGCCAGTACCTGACCAGTGAACACCTCAATGAAACACAGAATTTTTTGTGGCAGCAGGAAAAAGCCACCCGTTATATCCTGGCGGGAAATGGGATCGTAAGCGGAATGACGGCCAGCATCACAGGTAATCCTTTTAAGCAGGTTATTGTTGCGGCCGGCGGTTCATCAACTGTTGATGGGTTCATCATTGCACCCGGTAGCGATACCGTTCTTACAAAAGGAGCTCCTATAAATCTTAGCTGGTATAAGCTGGCAGATAAGACGGAACACCTCATGGAAAAAACTGCCTTCGATCAGTTGAATCTGCAAGTGCAATCTGTAACTGTGTTGAATGCAGTGGAGCTATTTACTGATGCCGTGCCCGTTAACGAACTTCCTGATGGAACCAAGGCGCTGGATGGAGTAGGGATCACCAATACACAGGCGATGAACGATTATATTGTATTGGCGTGGTTATTTAGCAAAGATGCGGAGAACAATCATTGCCAACAAGGCGATTGTAATTCAAAAGGAATACAACGAAACTTGCTTGTGCGTTATTTCTTAATAAAGAATGCCCAGGTTCCGCACATGAATTCGATGAGTGCCGAATTGCCTACCTGTTCGGTGAAGCGAATAAAAAAATTATCGGATTCAGGAAGTGTTACAGGCTTCAATAAAAAATCTTTCGATGCCTGGAGTGCCAGTGTTGCAGAACTGAAAGATTATTTTACATCAAATGCAACTGGTAAACAACTTGGTATCATCACTAATCTATTGAGCACGGATGAACAGACATTGTTGACCACAACTATCAACCGGTTCAACCAGATCAATAGTTCTGTTACACAGGCTTCATGTTCACAGTATTACAACCTCTTTGCCGGCGACCTGTCGAAGGCGATAAATGAACTGGTTGTTTTTTACAATGATTATTCAAAAAAATACCATTCGATAGGTGAGAGCAGGATGGAGAGTTGCATCATCATTGGGGGATTTCAGCAACCCGCCGCTTTCGATTTCTGGAGATATTATTTTATTCCCGCGCCTCCACAGCAGCAGCATGTTTTTGACAAAAAGAAATTGAAAGCATTGGTATTACGGTTGTTTGCAATGGTCAACAATTTTACATTGCAATCGGCAATTGGTGACCAGGTGAAACTGGTGGCTTCAAGACCACAGCTTATTCCTTCATTGGCAGCCTGTGACAGCCTTTTACAAAATAATTCCATACCCTACTATTATAATGTAATACAAAATGGAAACAATAATGATGTGTTGAGGAACTGGAATGTGCAGGGAGGCAGTCTTCGTAATATCTACTGTTATTTCGATTCTAAAATACCCGGCCGAGACACAGACATGGCGCCGGGCCTGCCAACTACCGACTGGTATAATTTTAATTTTTTCAGGATAGAGGGCCATGTTGGTATGGCTAAAGCTGCTGCTATATCCGCCGTTACCAATATCATCAATAGTCTGGGTGTTCCCATCCAATTACTGGATTGCGACATTAATTATAAGGGTCCGAAAAAATGGAACGACTGGTATGTTGATTATACTGCAAAGGTCGCACAGTGGGTGAAGGACCTTCGCAAGAACTACACAGAGTATACTTTTGATCCGATGAAGAATATTCATGAAACGATAACGCAAACGAGTTATCGTAGCATCGACGACGTCGTGAAAAGCTTTAATGACTTCAGCGCTTTTGCAGGCGTTATGTATAAAGGACCGCCGGCAGCTGGCGGCGCTCCGAATGCGATAAAGGCAAAAGCGAAGCTGGTCGCAAAAAATGGCGTGCCGGATACCGCTTATGCCCAATTTGTAAAAGTTATTCCACAAAAGGATTATACAGATCTTGTAAAAGGCTACAAAGATGCGGTTGCGGCGCAAGGAGATGCGCAAACTACCAACAAACTGCTCGTTCTCTCAGATCTTTATGATCTTGAATATATGGGAGGAGCCTTGAGAGGCGGCACGTTTATTTTGTTGCACGATGGTACGAATATTATTGGCGATGGATGCTTGCCTTATTACTACCGGGTAGGCCAGGAAAGAGTGTATAATCCTTGAGCATAAGATCAAAAAAAAATTGCTTTTTGTGCTTTGAAAATAGAAGAGGATCCATTAACTTAGTAGAAGTTTTTATTGATATACAGTTTGATGGATGTTCTTGCGAAGCACGAAAGTGATTAGCGCCAAGTAAGGTAGGGGAATGACAACAAGCAGATTATCGAATATTTTCAAGTTTTTTTTAACAGTCGTAAGGCTTTATTTTTTTCAATTTTTATTACCCCCGGTAGGATACTTCCGGGGCTTTTTTTTGTCCTTGCTCTAGGACAAGGAATACTAAAAACGGCTTTGCAGCCTTTACCTGCCGATGGCGACCATTCGTCAGTTTTAAGTTTTTTCTAAACCTATTTTACCGACATTTGCCATCACTAAATAGATCGTATGAATCATAAAGCAACTTTTGTATTCCTCATTGTCAATTGCCTTTTGTTGACCAGCGTTTTTGCTCAGCCCGATCGATGGCAGCAACGTGTTAAATACAACATGAATATTGATGTTGACGTGAACACGAACCGTTTTACCGGCAAACAAAAATTGGAATACACGAATAATTCTCCTGACGCACTCAGCAGGGTGTTTTATCATTTGTATTTTAATGCTTTTCAGCCAAACAGCAGTATGGATGTAAGGAGCCAGGAACTGGGTAAGACCCTGATCGGCAACCGACCTGATTGGGACGGAAGAGTAAGGGATCGTATCTCTAAATTAAAACCGGATGAAATAGGCTATCAAAAAATAATCTCATTAAAAATGAACGGCGTTGCACAGCCTTTCAAATATCACGAAACGATCCTGGAAGTGAATCTTACCAAACCCATCGCTGCCAAATCGAAAGTGGTATTTGAAATGGAGTTTGAAGCACAGGTGCCTTTGCAGATCCGCAGAAGCGGCAGAGACAATCCAACAACCGGTGTTCGCTACAGCATGAGCCAGTGGTATCCCAAGATGTGTGAATATGACTATGAGGGATGGCATCCCACCCCTTATGTGGCAAGGGAGTTCTACGGTGTTTGGGGAGACTTTGATGTTACGATCAATATCGACAAAACATATAAACTTGGGGGTACAGGTGTTTTAGTGAATGCAAATGAGATCGGCTGGGGCTATGACGCACCGGGTACAGAATTGAAACCCATTTCAAAGGAAAAAAGGACCTGGCATTTTGTTGGAAATAATGTGCACGATTTTGTTTGGGCGGCCGATCCTGATTATGTTCATCTCGTTCGTAAGATGCCGGGTGATGGCCCAACCTTACACGTTATTTACAATTTAAAACCAAATGATGCGAGGAATGATTCGCTCTGGAGCATTGTGGCTAATGCAGCAGTGATCGTTTTGCCTTTTATGGAAGCTAAGTTTGGAAAATATCCTTATCCTCAATATTCATTTATTCAGGGTGGTGATGGTGGTATGGAATATCCGATGGCCACATTGCTCAACGGACCAGGCCTGGGAGGCGTATTTCATGAATGGATGCACAGTTGGTACCAGATGATGCTGGGAACAAATGAAAGCCTGTATCCATGGATGGACGAGGGTTTTACCAGCTATGCCGAGGACCTGGTAACAAAATTCTACAATAAGCGATCTTCATTGCAAGGTATGCGTGATGCATTGCAGAAAAACCCTAACAGTAGGAATTTAAAAGATCAGGTCGATATTGCACCGGAAGATCACAGCGGTGCATATTTGGGTTATTATTCTCTTGTGCAAAGTGGTTATGAAGAGCCATTGACAACCCACGCTGATCATTACAATACAAACTATGCTTATAGTGTCGCTTCGTATTCAAAAGGGGAAATGTTTGTAGAGCAACTCGGTTATATAGTTGGCGCTGAAACCAGGGACAAGATCTTGCTGGAATATTATAGGCAATGGAGGTTCAAACATCCCAATGCTGCAGACTTTATTCGCATTGCAGAACAGGTTAGCGGTATGCAGCTTGACTGGTATAAAGAATATTGGGTAAGCACAACCAAGACCATTAATTACAGTATCGATAGCCTCTGGGAAGAAAATGGATTGTCAAAGATCCGGCTGAAAAGGATCGGACAAATGCCGATGCCTATTGACTTACAACTGAGTTTCAAGGATGGAAGTTCGGAAATGCATTATGTTCCGTTGAATTTAATGTTTGGAGCGAAAGCAAGTGAGAATACTCAGCAAAAAAGGGAAGTGCATGCCGAATGGCAGTGGACGCATCCAACCTACGTGCTTGAGTTCAAGCGCAGGCTCACCGACTTAAAAACAGTAGAGATCGATCCATCGAAAAGAATGGCCGATGTTGATAGAAAAAATAATGTACTTGAATTGAATTGGTAAACTGGTCTGACGCCCTCGTCTGACCCGTTTATCAATTCATTGTTTAAGATCATCGTCAGACGAGGGCGTCAGATGATGATCTTATAAATATTTTCTATGGAAATAAAATTACGTAGGATAACAGCCGCTGATGCTTTGGTTTTATCGGCCATCGCAAAGCAAACCTTCTTCGATACATTTACCGGCACCTGTAAGGAAGCTGATATGCAAAGTTTCCTGCAAGAGTATTTCAATGAAGCCCGTCTTTCAAAAGAGATCAGTGATGATAACAATCTTTATTTCTTTGCTGAATATGAAGGAACCCCCGTTGGTTATTTACAGTTTATGGAAGATTATAGTGGGCTCCCGGTAATGAAGAAATGGAAGGCACTTGAGTTGAAAAGGATCTATGTATCAAAAGAATTTCACGGCAAGGGAATAGCGCAGCAGTTGATGGATTTCACTTTAACCTACGCAAAAGAGCAAGGTTATGAGGTAGTGTGGCTGGGGGTTTGGGAGCACAATGACAGGGCGCAACAATTTTATAAAAAATATGGGTTTGTGGATTCGGGCCATACGCACGATTTTCCTATCGGCGATACGCCGCAAACTGATAATTGGTTGTGGAAGTTTTTGTAGGATACAGCTAAGCCGGTTTTCTTCCAAAGAATTTATTCACCGCTTCGATCCGATTGCTGACATGAAGTTTTTCATACACATGGTATACGTGCTTACGCACAGTTTCGGCGCTGATGGATAATTTTTCCGAGATCTCTTTGTACAATAAGCCGGTAGAAAGCATTTCCAATATTTCTTTTTCACGCTTTGAAAGAAGATCCAACGAAGCATCTGCAACAGCCGCCGGCTTGTTTTGAAATGCCGCAACAACTTTCCTGGCTATCTGGCTACTCATGGGTGCTCCGCCTTCGATCAATTCTTTGATGCCTTCTAATAATTTGGCCGGCGATGTTTTTTTCAGAATATATCCGCTTGCGCCGGCACTCAATGCTTCAAATATCTTTTCATCCTCATCGTATATTGTACACATCATGAACAATATCTCAGGATATAATGCTTTTAATTCTCTTACTACTTCTATGCCGCTGATGCCACCCAGGCCAATATCCATCAACACCACTTTTGGATTAAGTATGGGCAATTTAATAAGCGCTTCTTCGCCGCTTATGCAGGATCCTGCCAATGTATAGTCACCCGACCCTTCGACGATCTGCTCTAATGCAAGCCGGATATCATTGTTATCTTCTACTATTGCTACTGGAGTGGTTGCCATTCTGCAAAACTTGGATAAAAAAACCGTATTAACAATACCACAAAGCGGTAAGTTATACAGTTCATGTAAACACTTATTTTAATGGGACATACAATAGATATTTTTCCAGGAAGAATTTTTCAGGAAATATTTTTTCTATTTCCCAAATCAGTGGTTTGCAACCACTTTCAAATATCTCCTGGGTCAGATCACCTCCTTTCAGGCAAATGAGCCCATTTGGCATATCCGGCTGGTCAACCCTTCTTTTTTTCAGTAAAGGCTTGCTCCAGTACCACAGGTCTTTCAATGGCGCCACGGCCCTTGAAACTACCACGTCGAATTTCCGGTCCTTGATATCTTCTGCACGGCTATGTTGCACGGTCAGATTTTTCAAACCTATGGCTTCAGCTATGCCGGATACTACCTTTAATTTTTTATTGATGCTCTCAACCAAATGAAAATTTGTTTCGGGAAAAAATATAGCGAGTGGCACACCTGGAAATCCTCCACCGGCGCCAAGGTCCATAACTTCCATATCTTTCGTGAATTCAAACCTGGCCGCGATGACCAATGAATGCAATACGTGGTGCTCATAAAAATTGTCCATGTCCTTTCTTGAGATCACATTGATCTTTTCGTTCCACTCAGTGTACAACCCTTTTAGCGCTGCAAATTGCTGCTGCTGCGTCGGAGTAAAATCACCAAAATATTTTTCTATCATTTCCATAGAATGCTTTGCCACGTTTATTTCCAGGCGGGTTTTGCTTTTCTTACCAATGAAAATGCAAAGATGATATAGTAAAAAAACATGCCAATGTCGATGAACAGGAACCAGGGATACAGGTCTTTTTCCTTTAGCTTTTTCATGCATGGATACAAAATAATGGCCTGCAAGAGGAACCTCACACCAAATACGATCAATGTCCATTGCCAATTATAAAATAAAATGGAAGCGGCGAGCAAGGGATAAAACATAAAATGGGAGAAAGAATAAAGTCCCAATAAGAATTTGTGCGATGCTTTATAATATTTCCCCGTGCTATAATGTCTCTTTTTTTGTTTCATCCATTGCGACCAGGATGAAGGCGACTTACTAAGTGTAAATGCCTGCGGGTCGATATTGATCTTTGTATTTTGTTTTGTGGCCGCCATATTGATGAAGAGATCATCATCGCCACTTGGTATATTGTTGTGAGCGCTGAAACCTTTATGTCGGTAAAAGATCACTTTTTTATAGCTAAGGTTTCTTCCAACGCCCATATAGGGATTGCCTGCGAGCGTATAACTGAAGTATTGAAGGGCGGTATGAAAGGTTTCCCAGCGAACGATCTTGTTCAACAATCCTTTTGTTTTATGAAAAGCGCCATATCCCAAAACGATTTCTGTTCGATCATCATAGGTTTCCTGCATTTTTTCGATCCAGAATTCACTGGCAGGAACACAATCCGCATCGGTTAATAACACGATCTCGTATTTGGCCGTTTTTATACCGATGCTTAGCGGGAATTTTTTCCCTGGTATCAATTTGGCTTCCTGTTTAAGCTGCACTACGTGCAACTGTTTGAACGATCTCTGCAATTCTTCCAGTAGATACTTACTGTCGTCAAAGGAATTGTCATCAACAACGATCACCTCATGGGTAGTTCGGTACTGTTGAACCAACGCTCCCGGAAGATTTTTCGCTAAATTTGCTGCCTCGTCGCGGGCGCAGATGATCACAGAAACTGGATGAGTTTGTGAAGTTGTTTTGGATTTTGAGCGATAAATAGCCAGCCTCAGGAAGAAAAACAGGTAATAAAAGATCTGGATCAACGTAGCAAGGCAAAAACCATAAAAAAATATTTGCCGGTAAAGCGTGAAATTCATGGGACAAAAATAGCGGTAATTGGGAATCGATTAGCAGAAAATTATATGGCAGCACTACAATTTGAGTTACAACATACCGACAGCCAAACCAAGGCCCGTACCGGAAAGATCACTACCGACCATGGGGAGATACTGACACCTGTTTTTATGCCGGTGGGTACAGCGGGAAGCGTGAAAGCAGTAACAAAAGAGCAATTGCATACTGACGTTAAGGCGCAGATCATTCTTGGAAACACTTACCATCTTTATTTACGGCCGGGAATGGAAGTGCTGGAGGCCGCAGGCGGGCTGCATCGTTTCAATGGCTGGAATAAACCCATACTTACCGACAGTGGGGGCTACCAGGTTTTTTCGCTGGCAGGTAACAGGAAGCTAACTGAAGAGGGGGCCGTTTTTCAAAGCCATATCGATGGCAGCACACATCTCTTCTCTCCCGAAAAAGCAATGGATATCCAGCGGGTAATTGGTGGGGATATTATCATGGCATTTGACGAATGTCCGCCTTATCCCGGCGACTACGACTATGCAAAAAAGAGCATGGAACTTACTCACCGCTGGCTCGACAGATGTTTCGCCCGGTTCAACAGCACGGATAACAAATATGGTTATACGCAAAACCTGTTTCCAATAGTACAGGGCAGCGTTCATCACGACCTGCGTACTGCGTCGGCTCAATTTGTTGCGTCCAAAGATGCCGTCGGCAATGCCATTGGTGGCCTCAGTGTGGGAGAGCCTGTGGAAATGATGTACGAGTTTACCGAACTGTGCTGCGATATACTACCAGTGCAAAAACCTCGTTATTTAATGGGGGTAGGTACACCCTGGAACATCCTGGAAAGTATTGCCTTGGGCGTAGATATGTTTGATTGCGTGATGCCCACCCGTAATGGCCGCAATGCCATGTTATTTACTACCAATGGTATCATCAATATTGACAATAAAAAATGGGAAAAAGATTTTTCTGTTATTGATGATGGGATAGATTGCCCCAGCAGCAATTATTATAGCAAGGCTTATTTGCGGCATCTCATGAAATCAAAAGAATACCTGGGCCTTACCATTGCAAGCGTGCATAACCTTGCATTTTATTGCTGGCTCGTAAAGCAGGCCCGTGAACACATCAACGCCGGAGATTTCAAAAGCTGGAAGGAAGAAATGGTTGTGAGACTGCAGCAGCGGGCCTGATGCTTTACATGTTATTAACAAAAAATACCATCAACGGCATAATAATTGGGAACTGGTGTAAGTATTTTAGTATTTATCTTTATTACTTTAATCGCCTTAATTATGAACAGCAAATTTTTTAGCCTTCTTTTTATTTTATCTATGCCTGTACTGGCTTTCAGCCAAAATGGAACTGTACAAAACGCCGCAATTCCAAAGGACGCGCCGGTAAATGTGAAGATGACAGATTTCAAAAACAATGTGCTCAATAATGAGATAGTGGTTTTCAAAAGCAAGGCTAATGCCAAGGAATATGAAGGGCTTACCGACTCAACGGGAAAATTCTCCACCCGTTTACCTGCCGGCGATGTTTACGAGATTTATGTTTTGGGCTTTAAAGATTCCACTAGCTATAACGTTTTAGACATTCCGGCAACAAAAGGTAATGCATATTATAAGAACCCTTTCGAGGTTAATATCAAGCACCAGTCTGCCAAAAGCTTTGTATTGACAGACTGTAATTTTGAAACGGGTAAGGCGGAACTGCTGCCCGAATCCTATGCAGTACTGGACGAATTGGTGGCTTATTTAGTAAGAAAGGATGACGAAAAAATAGAACTGGGGGGTCATACAGATAACGTGGGTTCGGCCCAGAAAAACCTGGCACTATCCGAAGCAAGGGCTAATACCGTTAGGGCTTATCTTTTAACAAAAGGCATCGACCCGGCAAGGGTAACCGCAAAGGGTTATGGTTTTAGTGTTCCTGTTGCTTCCAATAAAACTGCAGAAGGCAGGGCGCAAAACAGGAGAACAGAAGTGAAGATATTATAAAGGGTTCAGACGGTGCGACCGGTCAGCCTCCTATAAAAAAATCCCATTCGCCAGCTGACGAATGGGATTTTTAATGCGCTATTATTTAATTACTCTCCTTTCGGTTCCTCTGTTGTAGTAGAAGATGATGCAGCATCAGCAGCATCACTTTCCATCTTAGCTTTCAAGCCAGCCAACACACCCAGGTCGCCCAAAGTAGATTTCTCAACTTTGCTTTGCAGATTCTTCACTGCTTTTTTCGTAACCTCGGCATCAGCTTTCTTTTCCTTCATTACAGCTTGTTTCTCTTCCTCGATCACTTGCTCCCACAAACGAGTATGGCTTAAAACGATGCGCTTATCGTTACGGTCAAATTCAATTACCATGAATTTGGCTGTTTCGTCAGCACCGATCGTTTTTCCATCTTCTTTTGCAAGATGACGTGCAGGTGCAAATCCTTCAAGGCCATAAGGCAATTGAACCACGGCGCCTTTATCATCTTTCTTCACAACAGTTCCGTCGTGAATGCTTCCAACAGGGAAAGTTGTTTCCAGCGTATTCCATGGATCTTCTTCGATCTGCTTATGTCCAAGTTGCAATTTGCGTCCGTCCTTATCGATGTTCATGATAACCACTTCGATCTCATTTCCAACCTTGGTGTACTCATTCGGGTTGTTGAAGCGCTTCAACCAGCTCAGGTCGCTGATATGGATCATTCCACCGATACCAGTTGATAATTCAACAAACACACCATAAGGAGTGATGTTCTTTACCGTGCCGGTATGCCTGCTGCCTTCAGGGAAATTTGTTTCGATATTGCTCCATGGGTCTTCTGTCATTTGTTTGATAGAAAGACTCATCTTGCGTGTTTCTTTATCCAGGGTTACCACTTTGGCTTCGTATTCATCACCCAGTTTAAAGAATTCTTTTGCATTGATAGGAGTGTTCGCCCATGTGATCTCGCTAACGTGTACCAAACCTTCTACACCTGGCATGATCTCAAGGAAAGCACCGTAGTCTTCGATATTAACTACTTTACCTTTTACAATTTCACCTTCTTTCAGGTTCTCTGTAAGCGTATCCCAAGGATGAGGTGTCAATTGTTTTAAACCAAGGCTGATACGTTTTTTATCATCGTCAAAATCCAAAACCACAACGTTCAACTTCTGATCCATTTTCAATACCTCAGTTGGATGATTGATACGTCCCCATGAAATATCCGTGATATACAAAAGACCATCCAATCCGCCAAGGTCAAGGAACGCACCGAAGTCAGTGATGTTCTTGATCGTACCTTCCAATACTTGTCCTTTTTCCAGTTTACCCATGATCTCAGCACGTTGTGCTTCGATATCGCTTTCAATAAGCGCTTTATGAGAAACTACGGCATTCTTAATGGCTTCGTTGATCTTCACCACTTTGAATTCCATTGTTTTTCCAACAAACTGATCGTAATCAGTAACTGGCTTCACGTCAATTTGTGAACCTGGTAAGAATGTTTCCATACCAAATACATCAACGATCAAACCACCTTTTGTTTTGCTGGTAACAAGACCGGTAACGATTTCACCAGTCTTATGTACTTCAACGATCTTTTCCCAAGCTCTCGTAGTACGAGCGCTCTTACGGCTAAGATGCAAATTGCCTTCCCTGTCTTCTTTTTCTACAACCATTACTTCGATCACATCACCTACTTTAACGCCGCCGGGGATGTCACGAAATTCATTCAGGGAGATCAGTCCATCACTCTTAAATCCAATGTTCACAACAGCATCAGTTTTGGTCAAAGACTCTACAGTTGCCTGTATCATCTCGCCATCATTGATCTGCTTGAAGGTGTTGTCGTACACCGTGTCGTACTTTGCTTTTTCATCAGCTGTGTAGCTGGTAACATTGCGTTTGTCAACGCTCCAATCAAAGTCATCGTGAGCTGTAGCTACGGTTTCTTCAACGGGTGCTTTGATTTCAATTTCTACTGCAGGAGCAGCAGTTTCAGTTCCGGTATTTGCGGAACTCTCAACAGGCGCATTTGTTGTCGCAGCAGTTTCGGCGCCTTCGGCAGCCGAACCTTCCTGTGCATCTGCGTTTAATTGTTTAATAATATTGAATGACATAAAATAACCCCGGTTTTTTTAACGGGAGGGCAAAGGTAGTAAAATGTAGGGATTTTGGCTGTTAAAACGCTGTCTTTTTTGGCTTCCCGGGAGCGCTAAGAAATGCTCCCAGCCACCGGGGCTTATGCCACTGATTCTCAGTTTGCTAGATAAAAAAAGTCCCCCCCGGAAACGGGGAGGACTTGAAAATTATTGGAACTAAAGTTTAGTGTCCTACAACTACTCGGCCGACAGCAAGACGATTATTGTCTATGTCTACCACTTCAACCCAATAAACGCCCGAAGCCATATTGCTAAGGTCAACATTCATTGGAGCAAAAGGTATTCCGAGGGTGTATTGTTGATTCCAAACCAACTTACCTAGTGCGTCGCGAACAACAACACCAAATGGTGTGATGCCGTTGTGAACAGGGTTGTACCTGACACCGAAGCGACCAGTTGTTGGGTTAGGATAGATGAATACCCTTCCTGATGTAGAATCACCGATCACGATCGTACCTGAAGTATTGGTACAACCATTAACATCTGTGATCCTTACACTGTAAGTACCGATACCATCTACACCAATTGTCAAACCAGGACCGCTCGTGCCAGCAGGTGGCGGAACCGCTACACCATTCCTGAACCACTGATAAGTAGCGGCAACAGGACTAGAATTAGCGTTGATCGTAGTTTGCAATCCTGGTAACAGGTTGCGATAAGGCGCAGCTGTTAAAGTGATCGTTGGTAATGGATTAACTGTCAATACCACGTTATTAGATGGTACAGCAGCACAAGGAGCAACACCACTTATCAATGCACGATACAAGTAACCATTCCAAGCCACAGGTGGGTTGGTGATAGTTAATGTAGGGGTAGTAGCCCCGGCATAATTAGCGTTGTTAGTGATATTCGTCCATGTATTACCTGCATCCGTGCTTACTTGCCATTGGTACGTAACGCCGCTACCTGTGGCTGCAACAGTGAATGAGGTTGAACCATTTGTACAAACCGTGTGATTAACCGGCTGTAGAGTAACTACGATCGGGTTGCTAACCGTAACTGTAACCACTCTTGCAGGTGAAGTACAACCAGGATTTGCGTCATTGAATTCAATAGAGAAACCTCCAGAGATACTACCAACATCTCCACCTACTCTGTCTTCTACAAACAACTTCCATGTACCGTTCATATTACCGGTGAAAGTAGAAAGTGTTGGACTAGCAGGGAATGTTGGACCGGTAACCGTTGGGCCAGGAGGAAGGAATGCAAATGTTGCACCGTTCCTGTTAGTAGGCTTATAAGTACCTGATGTAATTGCTCCAGCTGGTAAAGAAGCCGTTGCGGCATCGGTGAATACAATATTAGCACCGGTTGTAGCACCATTTGGATCTGCTTGAGAATCACCTTTCAGTATCACATTTTGTGTACCTGCAGGATTCTGCAATACAACATTTACATCACCAGTCCATGTATGACTGAATCCTGTAAGCGTCACAGCTTTTACTGTAACACCTGTTGTTGGCAAGTTAGCAACTACTACAGTCGACTGATTGTCGATGTTATCCTGGATAGGAATTGCAGTTGGGTTGCTAAAGATTGCAGGAGGAACGATACCATTAACTGTTACATTATAATTGTAAACGCCAGCAGGTGTTGGTTGCGTCCACACAGTATCTCTTGGAGTACCGGTGTAAGCAATAGTACCAGCAGCGTCATTGAACAGGCCACCAACCGGAGACCATGTAGCAGCTGTTGTTTGAACACCTACGAAGTAGTCGATCTTAATAGACCATCCTGTAAGTGTACCGATATCAGCTGGTCCACCATCTGCCATTGCTAAAGTCCATGCACCATTTCCTTGGAGCATTGGAGTCCATGAAGTAGCAGTTGATGTAAAGCCGTTTATTTCCTGGATAGCAAAAGGAATAGTTCCGTTGATCATATCAGCTGCCCAATTACCCGAGATCGGGGTTGAAGTAGCAGAACCAAGTGCAGGAGATGTGATCGCTGAACCAAAATTCGCGTTCACAAAACCTGAGTTAGGATAATTTCCAGCCTGTGTAGCTGATCCTGACATGTATTTATCCAGGTTGATGATAGTACCATTTGGTGCTCTCAGGTTGACGATCAGATCACCAACATAAGTGTGATTTGGAACACTGAAAGTAACCGTAACTCCCGTAATTGTTGCGTTCGCAGGAACACAAGTAACGTTGAGTGTGTTTGCAATACCGTTTGCAGTATTATCAGGGATAGGAACACTGATCGTACCGGTAGATGTGGTACAAGTTCCTGGAACCGCTGAAGAACTGATCAAACGAACTGGAGGATTGCCAAGGCACATCGCAACAGGATTAGGAGTAACAATTGGCGGCGGAGGTGTAGGCTTCACGATCACTGTGGCCGTGTTGGTACAACCTGTTGCAGCTGCTGTTCCTGTTACTGTATAAACTGTAAGTACTGTTGGAGCTGCATAAACAGGGTTTGCATTAGAACCAGCTACATAAGCAGTTGTTGCTGTTGTATTGGTATACAAACCTGTTGCAGGAGCCCATGTATAAGTAGAAGCGCCACTTGCTGTTAAAGCAAGACCGCTAATACCTGCAACACCACCGCAAATCGGACCAGCTGGTGATACAGTTATAGTAGGTTGTGTAATTACTGTTAATAGTGCTGAAGCTGAATTAGCTGCAGGAGGACATGTGCCGCTCACTACAAGCCTGTACCTCCAACCATTCATAGCTGGTGTTATTGGACCAACTGTGAGGGTAGGTGTAGTAGCGCCTGAGTAAATACCACCGTTTGTAACAGTGGTCCAAGGACCGCCAGCACCTGTTGTGCTAACCTGCCATGAGTAAGTAGCACCAGAACCAGAACCAGCGCCTGTAAAGGTTACGGTAGAACCACCGCAAGCCGTTACGTTAGTTGGATTCTGAGTTACAGCTGGTAATGGAAGCACGGTAATAGTGATCTGAGCCGTTGTTTGGCAACCACTTGGTGCTGTACCCATTACTGTATAAGTAGTGGTAACCATTGGAGAAGCTGCTACAGGGTTTGAAGTTGTAGAACTCAAACCAGTTGCAGGGCTCCACAAGAATGTGTAACCAGTTGGAGGAGCTGCAGGAACATTGAAGGTAATACAATAACCACCTGAGATTGAACCTTGATCTCCTGCTACTCTGTCTTCAACATATAAATTCCAGGCACCGTTCATATCACCGGTAAAAGTAGCCAGTGTTGGACTTGCAGGGAATGTAGGACCAGTAACAGTTGGGCCGGGTGCAAGGAATGCAAACGGTGATCCGTTCCTGTTAGTTGGTTTGTAAGTACCTGTTGGAGCTGCGCCAGCTGGTAAAGAAGCTGTTGCTGCATCTGTGAATGTCCAGGTAGCATTTGTTGTACCACCCGATGGATCAGCGTTGGAATCTCCTTTTAAGATCACGTTTGTTCCGCTATGTTGTAACACGATATTCACATCACCTGTCCAGGTATGCGAGAAACCGTTGATGACAACATTTGTTACCGTTACGCCTGTAGTTGGCAAGCCGGTCACAGTTATAACAGACGGAGATGGCGTAGCAGGTACGCTTGAATTTATCGTAATAGGTGTAGGATTACAGAACGGAGTTGGTCCGCCTGCACCAGTTACAGTAAGTAATTTTGGATCACCAGCGCATAACGGGCCGGTTGGTTGATCAACGATCTGTATTCCTGCAACCGGAGTTGGAGAAACTGTGATCGTTGGTGTTCCGCTATTACCCGTACCTAAGCAACCGTCTGCACTAGTTACAGAGATCAGGTTGTAAGTAGTAGTAACAGGTGGAGTTACCGGTATATTTGATCCACTGATATAGTTTGTTACAGTCATCGGGAAGCCTGCCTGGGCCGGCGTTGCACCGATAACAACTGTATAAGGGGATGTACCGCCTGTGATATTTACTTTCAGATTAGCAGTAGAACCTGTACAAGTTGTAGGGTTCACCAATGGGAACGTAGTGTAGCGAACACTATCGATACCGATATAATCTGAGTTAGCACCGGCAGGACCACCATTTTCTACAAAATACCTGAATGCAAAACGTACATTCTGACCAGCAGCAGGAAGACCTGACATAGTGATCGAGAATTTAGTCCATGCAGTTGGATACCCCGTTGCAGTATACGTTGGGTTAATATCCAATAACAGGTTGGTGTAGTTACCCACGCTTGTAGGAGAACCAGCTGGGATCGGAGCAAGATCTACAGTATTCATTCTTACTTGTAACCTGTCTGGGAATGTACCAGTTGTTGTACGAGTCCAGAAGCTGAGTACATCACCATTCTTAGCAAGTACACTTGGAGGCATCGCCCAGTTGCTGATCGTATTTGCTCCCGCAGTGCTATTAAAGTTGGCTGCAAGATAAGAAGTAGCAGCACCGAACGGAGCATTAAAAACAGTAGTATTACCCTGGAACCAACTGATCAATCCACCAGGAGCACTGTTATTCTGAATGGCCCATGATGCAGGTGGAGCTATAACGAAGTCTTCACTGATAAGTTGTGTTGCCGGTCCTGGGATCTGTACCTGGCTCAAAACGGCCGAGGTAGATGCCGGAGTTAGATTGAACACTGCACTACCACTATTTCCTGTTCCTGTACAAGGGCCTCCTGAGCCGGAAGCTGTTACTGAAACGATCGTGTAGGTAGTAGTTGCATTGATTGGTCCAACAGGAATAAGTGTACCACTTGTATAGTTATTGATGGTGAAATTTCCTCCCGCACCGCCCGGAGGATTTGCGTTAAGTACAAGTGTAAATGGTGAAGATCCACCAGTTATATCCACTTTTACAGAACCTGTTCCACCTGCGCAAACTGAAGGTGAGCCAGCACCAATGTATTGTACATCGTCGATACCCATATAATCAGAGTTAGCACCACCTGGTCCACCGTTTTCAACGAAATACCTGAAGGCAAGCCTTCCGGAGATACCGGCGGCTGGAACACCTGCTACAGTTGCAGTCATTTGTGTCCAAACTATTGGATATCCCGTTGCAGTATAAGTTGGATTGATATCAAGTAACAGATCGCCAAAGTCTCCAACATCTGTTGCGGTAGTACCAACATTGATACTGGTTCCGCTTTGACTCATCCGAACCTGCAACCTGTCAGGGAATGCCCCTGTTGTGGTACGGGTCCAGAATTTCAATTGATCACCATTATGTAATGTTGTAGTAGGAGCGATCAGCCAGTTGCTGATGGTATTCGTTCCCGAAGTGTTATTGAAATTCGCTGCGATATAGCTCGCTCCCGAATGAGATGGGAACACCGTTGCGTTACCAGCGAACCAGTCTGTAAGACCGGGAACGCTGTTATTTTTCGATGCCCAGCCAGCCGGAACCGGCGGAATTGGAACGGCGTCGAAGCCCTCTTGATAAGGAATTGAAACGGCGCTGATAACAGCAGCTGTTGACGGTACACAAGCAGGTTGAGGGCAGAGGTTTGGAAGGCCATCAATGCTCAATGTGTACTGTGAAGCAGTTCCTGATGGAGCTGTGTTCGGATTTGCTGACCATACAACAAATACAACTGTTGCACCATTAGCAAGGTTAAAAGAAAAAGTAAGACCTGCAGGAGCGGCCGGAGTACCGGTACTCACATACGGATCTGCAATGTAGTTGGTGGCCATGTTGGCAGGGTTAAAGCTACCAAGCCATGCACCATGTTGAATGTTTGCGTTTGTGGCATCTGTGGTTGTCAGATTAGCCGTTACGCAGGCAGCTGCACCTGTTGTGTTCACAAAGGTGTAGGTGTCATAAAAATAAAGTCCGGCCGTAAATGTTCCCGGAAACGGTTGAGGCGTAGCACAAGTACCGCCTGCGGTACCAGGCCTGAATAGCCTTTGTGGCATTGTAAGGTCACCGGCAACTAAAGAGCCGTTGAACAGACAAGCTACGGTTGATTTGTTAGGCGAAGCCATAAGATTAGGCGACGACACAAAAGCAGGATTGTCTGATTGCTTTTGCGCGGCAGTAGCAGCTTTGTTGCTGCTTGCCTTTGCGCCTGTTAGGCTTGCCGCACCTTGCGCCTTTGTCTGTTGCTTAACTGCAACTTGCTTAGCCTCTAAAGCGGCTTGGGCAGATTGCTGTTGAACAACGACTTTCTTGACGCCGGTCTGGGCCGGTTTAGCCAGGCTAGGGAACTTTGTCGTTCGCAGATCCTGACCGATGCCCTTAAAAGAAATGCTCAAAACAAAGATCGCCAGGATCGTTTTGAGCACTAATACCTTAAAGTCTTTTAAAGTAGTCGTTTTTTGCATAAAAAATAGTTTTAGTTTGTTTGTAGAAACATGAGACCCATGTTTTGAAAAACCAATGCCAATGTAGACACATCAGTACTGGACAGTTAGGAGTTAAAGGTAATTAACTTTAACTTAAAATTAAACAATTTTGTTCCGATTTTTAAAAAAGACGTTTACACGGGTAGAAAAGCTGCAAGAGTGTGTAAATTTTTTAGGCTGGGGTATCAATATTAAAAAATAAGTGCATATCTCAATTCTATGATTTTCCTGGTCGAAATACCGCCTAATTTGTCTTTATAATTCTCCCGGTAATTTGTAAGTTTTTTTGTTGTTTTTGATCGTGTTCGAACCAGGCAGAAATGTAACTGTAATACATCCGTCTTATTTGATAACCTTTACATAATTTGCGACTGCTTTTTCTTAAATCAAAGAATGGATGAAAGGCTTGCTGACAAAATTCAAAGAATCCAGGTTCGTGAAAGGTATATTGTATGCAGTGATCGGCGCATGCTCGTACCCCGGCCTCAATATCATCAACAAACTAACGATCAGGGGTACTGAAAACCTGGAGAAACTTCCCAAAAGGAATGTATTATTTGTAAGCAATCATCAAACTTATTTTGCTGATGTGATCACATTCCTGCACATTTTTTGCGCAGTTAGCTGGGGTAGGAAAAATAGGCTGGGCGTGCCTTTTTACCTATTATGGCCATTTACGCGGGTGAAATATGTGGCTGCCGCGGAAACGATGAAGAACGATTGGATGAGCAGATTGTTCAGCCTCGCAGGTGCTATAACGGTTAAGCGTACCTGGCGTCCCGAAGCCAGCGAGCAAAGAAAGGGGTTGGATCCCGGCGATACCCGCAAAATATCGCGGGCGCTCGAAAGCAATTGGGTGATCACTTTTCCGCAGGGAACCACCAAGCCGTTCGCACCCGGAAGAAAAGGAACAGCATTCATTATTAAACAATATCGTCCGATCGTAATACCCGTTCAGATCAGCGGCTTCTGGAGAGCCTTTAATAAAAAGGGGCTAAGGTTCAAAAAGAAAGGAACGAAACTGAGTGTCACTTTCGGGGAGCCGATGGTGATCGACTACGACGATTCCACAGAAAACATACTGGCACAGGTGATGGAAGCTATTGGCCAGCGGCAGCCTAGTCCTTTACAAACAGCGCTTTGAGCTCAGGAGCATCAGCCGGCTTCAATTTGCCCCCCAGGATCAACCTTAATTGCCTTCTTCTCAACGCGCCATCAAAAAGCTTTTTCTCTTCTTCGGTTTCCGGCACCAGGTCGTTCACTTTTCTTGGTTTACCCGTAGGGTCAAGCGCCACGAACGTATAGTAGGCCTCATTGCTCTTGTATTTATATTGCTGTATCGCGTCTTCACCCCAAACGTTCAGGTGTACTTCCATGCTGCTGTTGAAGGAGCGTGTAAGTGTAGCTTCGATATGCACAACGTTGCCGATCTTTATCGGGCTCTGGAACGAAATATTGTCTACAGAAGCCGTTACCACGGGTGAGCCGCAATGCTTCATTGCCGCCAAGGCGGCAGCGATATCCATCCAGTACATCAGCCGGCCACCCATGAGATTCCCAAAATTGTTGGTGTCGTTGGGCAATACCAGTTCGGTCATCACTACCAGGGATTCTTTTGCTGTTTTTTCCATACAATAGATTTATGCAAAGATAACCACTGGTTAAATGATTTCGCAGATTCCGCAGATTGAATTCATGAACCAGGCACGATACTGAATAAAGTATTCACCACGATCATAACGATCGATCTGCGAAATCATCTTTAATCGTTTAATCAGTGATTTCATTTAATTTCGGGCAACGAATCGCCATTTATGAATGAACATCCAACGATCTCCTTCGACAATACCGAGTATGCTTTTGCCGCTAAAACAAACAAGGAATTAAAGAAGGCACATTTCCTTTTCTCTGCCATGGGAAAACCCTGGTTGGTGAAGATGGGCCTCAACCTAACGCCATTGGCTATACGTTGGCATATTCCTTTCACCCAATCTGCAATACGCACCACGATCTTTCAACAATTTGTTGGTGGAGAAACGCTGAAAGAAACGGCAAGAGTTGCCGATAAATTAGAACAATATAAAGTGCAGGTGATACTCGATTATGGAGTGGAAGGTAAAGAAGGCGAAGATAATTTTGAGCATGCCAGGGACGAGTTTAAGAAAGTGATAGAATACGCGTCCACACAGGCTAATATACCTTTCATGAGCATTAAGGTAACCGGTTTTGCAAGATTTGCTTTGCTTGAAAAACTGGATACCGCCATGAACTCGGTTGAGGGAACATTGATGAAGCGTTATTTGACAGCGATCGAACAACTTTCAGCCGGAGAAAAAGAGGAGTGGCACCGGGTGCGATCAAGAGTATTGCAACTTTGTGAACTGGGCGCCGCAAAAAATATCGGTGTGCTGATCGACGCTGAAGAAACATGGATACAAGACCCCGTTGACGCACTCACAATGTTGATGATGGACACCTTCAATAAGGGAAAAGCTGTGGTGTATAATACCTTGCAATTGTATCGTCACGACCGGTTACAATTTTTAAAAGATTCTTATGCTGCTGCAGTAGAAAGAGATTTTATACTCGGCGCCAAACTCGTTCGTGGTGCTTACATGGAAAAAGAAAGAAAGCGGGCCGCAGAAATGCAATATCCGTCACCGATACAACCCGACAAAGCAAGCTGCGATAATGATTACAATGCAGCCGTTGAGTTTTGCATTGAACACATCGATAAGATCTCGCTCATTGTTGCCTCGCACAATGAATATAGTAACCTGCTTACTACACAGCTACTGGATAAAAAAGGCTTGCCCCATGATCATAAGCATGTGCACTTCTCCCAGCTATATGGGATGAGCGACAATATCACATTCAACCTGGCAAAAGCAGGCTGTTCGGTGAGTAAATATCTTCCGTTTGGCCCCATAAAAGATGTGATACCCTATTTGATGCGCCGTGCCCAGGAGAATAGCTCCGTATCGGGGCAAACCGGCAGAGAATTGGGGTTGATCAAGAAAGAAATGAAAAGAAGAGGAATGTGATCCCGCAGACATGGGTAAATGGCAAATTCGATTATCTTTGACCATTAACCAAATGCCGACACGCTTACGCCTTATACTACCCACCCTGATATGCATTTTGTCGGCCGCTTCCCAAGCTCAGGTCAGGCATCTACCCGCCGTGAAAATAAATCAGCCAATAAAGATCGATGGTAATCTTGATGATGCCGCATGGCAACAGATCGAAGCTACCGGCGACTTTATCACGTCCAACCCGGTTTTTGGCAAACCTTCATCGCACAAAACACTGGTAAAGATCGCTTACGACAACACAGCGGTGTATGTGGGCGCATACATGTTTGATGATCCTTCAAATATCCGCAAACAAATAACGGCAAGGGATGTGATCTCGATGCAGGACGCGGATTATTTTGTAGTAGGATTCGATACTTATCATGATAAACAAAATGCTTTTGTTTTTCGTGTAACCGCCGCCGGTACCCAGGGCGATGCGAAGGAATCTGCCGGCGGTTCGATATTTGACGCAAACTGGGATGCTGTTTGGGAAAGCAAGACCAGCATCAAAAGAGATGGCTGGGTTGCGGAAATAAAGATCCCCTTCAGCGCCATAAGATTCTCTAAGAATGTAGTGCAGGATTGGGGCCTTAATTTTGCCCGCTTCATCCGCAAAGAAAACGAGAACAGCATCTGGAGTCCCGTGAATCCCAATATCAGCGGCGATGTTAACCAATGGGGCGCATGGGAAGGGGTGAAAAGTATTACTCCACCGCTTCGCTTGTCATTCCTTCCTTACCTGTCGGGAGGATTCAGAACCTCACCAACAACGATGGGTAACGTAACCGAATACCCGAAAAGTGGGGGGATGGATGTGAAATACGGCATCAACGAAAGCTTCACGCTCGACATGACCCTCGTGCCTGATTTTGCCCAGGTGCAAAGCGATAACCGTTATCTCAACCTTACACCATTTGAAGTAAAGTTTGATGATTATCGTCCATTCTTCACAGAGGGCACTGAACTATTTAATAAAGCCGGTTTATTTTATTCGCGAAGAGTTGGCGCAGCCCCGATGGGATCGGCTCCAGTGCTGAGTGTATATGGTGCAGACAGTTCGGGTTACGAGATCAAGAAGAACCCCGGCATAACCCGCTTGTATAATGCTACAAAATTTTCCGGCCGCACAAAGGGGAATTTGGGTATAGGAATATTCAATGCTGTAACAGCGCCCATGTACGCAAGGATCAACAATCTAACCACGGGAGCAGATTCGAGCATCCTCACTGAGCCACTTACCAATTATAATATCATAGTGTTTGACCAGGCGTTGAAACACAGGTCCTCCATAGGGTTTACCAATACCAATGTTTTGCGCAGGGGCAATAGCAGAAATGCCAATGTAAGCAGCCTCGACATTTCATTGTATGATAAAAAGAACCTGTATAATTTTTCTCTCTCCGGAAAATTCAGTTCGGTTTGGGGAAAGGATCTCAACAAAAATGGCTTCAGCACAATTATAAGCGGCGGCAAAGTGAGCGGGCTTATGCAGTATAGTGCAAGCGTTGTGCTAAAGAGTGATAAGTATGATCCCAATGACCTGGGGTTTAATCAAAACAATAATTCATTTACATACAACGCCGGGATAAGTTTTAATTTTCTTAAAGCTACAAAGCGTTTTTTAAATCATAGTTACCGGTTCAATACCAGCACCAATTATTTATACAAACCTTTCATGTGGTCGAGCACTCAATTGAATGCGAGCGCCTATTTTCTATTCAAGAACTTCTGGGATGTGAGCTTCTCTGCTTCCAGCTTTCCTAAATGGTGGAATGACTTTTATGTGAACTCCAGTATGTATAATGGTTATTTTCTTAAGAGAACACCTTACCTGTACCTGAGCACATATGGAAGCACGGATAGCAGGAAGAAAGCATATTTCAACTGGTTATTTGGTGCTGCTGAAGGCCCGTTACCCAACGATCCTTATTGGCAAACCAATCTTGGCTTACGTTATCGCTTTAATGATAAATTTCAGATGAGCGCCAGCATCGCGATCGTTCAGGATAAAGGCAATTGGGGATGGTCGTTCCTAAACGATTCCACCACTGGTGCGCCGATCGTCACCGAAAGGAATGTAAAAACAAATACCGGCATAGTAAGCGCACAATATAATTTCAACGCGAGAATGAACCTGAATGTGCGCATGCGCCATTACTGGTCCCTGGTGCATAATACCGGCTTCTTTGATCTAAAACCCGATGGCTATTGGACGGCCAGGCCTTTTATACCCGGAGCGGATCTAAACTATAATACATTCAACCTCGATATGTTCTACACCTGGGACTTCCTCCCCGGCAGCAGGCTTACGATCGCCTGGAAAAACGCACTCGGCGGAAATGTCCAGGTCGACCCTTATAAATATATGTCATACACCCGCAACTTTGGGCAGGTATTGAACAATCCCCATAGCAATGAAGTAACTGTTAAAGTGGTGTATTTTATCGACTACCTGAAATTGAAACGAAGGCGATAGGTTTGTGGGTTTCTTTTCTGTTGTATGAAATGAAAATATTTTAGATTTGAGATCGCTCATGCTAACTAACTAAAATTATATTTTATGAACCAAGGTAATGAAGCAGACAATCTGAATGCCGATAGTTACGAAAAGCCCAAATTGCCGCAAGGCCTGAATATACTTACCATCCTAACTTTTATCGCTTGTGGTTTTTGGGGACTGGTAACTTTATGTATGCCGCTGCTCTATGATTTTCTTCTGAAATTAATGAATGACCAACTTGGCCCCGGGAAAGATCTTACTGCGAAAAAAATAGCTGAGATAGAAAAAGGGAAGGCTTCGATAGAACTGATGCAGCAAAACGCGATACCATTGCTGGCGATCGGTATGATCGGATTGATATTGTGTTTTATAGGAGCCCTGTGGATGAGAAAATTAAAGAAGGACGGGTTTTGGCTCTATGTTGCAGGACAGCTTGTGCCTATCATCGGAGGCGTTGTTATTCTCGGGACTGATCAATATCAAAGTGTCGGATCTTTATTGGGATTGCTGATACCGATCGTTTTTATCGTGTTGTATGCATTTCAACGAAAATACCTGGTGAAATAGTTGCTGCTTTTTTTCGAAGATGCTACCAGGCGCGGGAAGCTACACCATTGACCATTTTGACAAAATACAAATGCTTGTTCTCAAAATAATCAGGCACCTCGTTTTCTTTTTTAAGCATCACCGGGCGGAAATTATATTCATTGAATATCTTCAACGATCTATCATTCAGGTGCGTCATCACATTATTGGGATACCTGGTGAGTAGTTTGGTAAACAAGTAAACGGATTCAAATCCTTTAAACGCCATATCGCTCGGCTTGCCCTTGAACTTTTTTGTATAAGCATTCAATACCATCTTGCTGTAATCATCCCATTTGTAGTTCCAATAAGGAGAGGTGAAATAAACAGGGAAATTCAGCAGCCCTTCTTTTTTATGAAAGCAGGCAAATCCATCCCAGGTGGGCATTCCTATCAATGTTATTGGATAAGAAGCGCTGAGTTCGTAACTCGCGTTGGCTAGATTTGCAGCGAAATTTTCTTCAAGGCTTCCACCGATGATCACAGACTTGCGATTGCTGTCCAACTTTGTTTTTAGATAATCGCTTGTAGGATTACTGTCGAAATTCAATACCTGGATCGGCAATAACGGATATCCATCTTGTTCGTTGAGTTGCTTAAAATAGCTAGCCACCTGGTCTTCCTGGGTTCCGGGTTTGCGACACAAATATATCTTGTCTGTTCCGTGATTCTGTACCAGGTAACTATAAATGGCTTCGCAATGCGACCTTAAAGTTGAGTTTACGATCACCAAATAAGGATTGCCGGTAATGCCTCCATCATTTGGATAGGTTACCGAAACGAAGGGGATTTTTTTCTGCATGGCGAAATCCGCGAGTTGATGGTATTCTGCATCCTTAACATTGCCGATGATGAGATTCAGGCTATCCAGTTTTTTATTTTGGATCAACCAGGGAACATTTTGTGTATATGCTTTTGAATCAAAAATGCTGGCTTCAATATTTTCATTGCCCTGCATCGAATCGAGCGCCACTTGTGCTCCCTGTACAAAATCCACGGCGGGCATGATGAAACGGGGAATGCCTTGTTTGTATCTAAAATCTCTGTCCGTAAAAACAGAATCAAGATAGAGCGGCGCAAAAATTCCCACTTTATAACTGGGGACAACAGCCACAGGTCTTGTTGTGTCGGTTTGTGCCGCTGCAGTGAACGCAGAGAAGAACAGTGCAATGAAAGATATCAATGCAAATGAAAAAATATGTTTTCTCTCTTTCATGTTTTAAAATTCTACTTTTCATCTTGTGGTCGGTGAGGGCACCAACCACGGCGAGCCGCTCAAAAATATTCAATATTAAATATTACATATTAAATCCTACTCCCATTCTATCGTAGCAGGAGGTTTGCTGCTGATATCATAAACCACGCGATTGATGCCTCTCACATTATTAATGATCTCATTGGATATATCGGCGAGAAACTCATAAGGCAAATGCGCCCAGTCGGCCGTCATTCCATCCACCGAAGTAACTGCTCTTAATGCCACGGTGAATTCATAAGTGCGCTCATCGCCCATTACGCCAACCGATTTTACAGGTAATAAGATAACACCTGCCTGCCAGATCGTTGCATAAAGATCATTTTTTTTCAATCCATTTATGAATATAGCATCCGCTTGTTGCAATAACCGTACCCTTTCCTCAGTAACTTCTCCTAAAATTCTTATCGCCAGTCCGGGCCCGGGAAAGGGGTGCCGATATAGCATATCGTAAGGAATGCCCAGCTCCAATCCAACCTTCCTTACCTCGTCTTTAAACAATGAGCGCAAAGGCTCTACCAGCTCCAGTTTCATCGTATCGGGGAGGCCGCCAACATTATGGTGCGATTTGATCGTTTGAGACGGGCCATGCACCGAGGCCGATTCGATCACATCCGGGTAAATAGTGCCCTGGCCCAGCATTTCAACGCCTTCTACCAAATGTGCTTCCTGGTCGAATATCTCGATAAAACCGCCGCCAATGGCTTTTCTTTTCTCCTCAGGATCGGCCTTGCCAGCCAATTTGGTATAAAAATGCTCCCTCGCGTCAACACCTTTTACATTTAACCCCAGTTTTCCGTAGGTATCCAATACCTGGGCGAATTCGTCTTGTCGCAACACGCCATTATCAACAAAAATGCCGTACAGATTATCCCCAATGGCTTTGTGGATCAGGGTTGCAGCCACCGTGCTGTCCACCCCACCACTCAAACCCATGATCACTTTTTTATTGCCGATCTGTTGTTTTAGTGCAGCTACCGTATCGGTGATGAAATGCGCTGCCGTCCAATCCTGGTTGCAACCACATATATCTACAAGAAAATTTTTGATGATGGTTTTACCTTCGGTGGAATGATACACTTCCGGGTGAAATTGCAATCCGTATAAAGGGTAGTCTTCTTTGGTGCTTCGCTTGAAAGCCGCTACAGGTATGCTTTCTGTAGTGCCGAGCAGATCAAATCCCGCCGGCAATACTTTAATGGTATCGCTATGGCTCATCCAAACTTGTGAAGTTGGAGAAACATTATCCAGCAAAATATCATCCTGTTTGATCTTCAAAATCGCACGCCCAAATTCTCTTTTCTTGCTCTTTTCTACCAAGCCCCCGAAAAGTTTTGCTGTAAGCTGCGCTCCATAGCAAAGGCCCAGCACCGGCACTTTTGAAGCCAGCATCTTAACATCAACGATCGGCGCTTTTTCTTCATTTACCGAAAAGGGCGAACCCGAAAGGATGATGCCTTTTAGATCATCGAATGCAAATTCTTTATTGTAGGGGATGATCTCGCAGTAAACACTGGCTTCCCTGACGGCACGAGCTATTAATTGGGTGTATTGGGAGCCAAAGTCGAGAATAAGTATTTTTTCCGTCATATTTACCGCGAAGATAATGCTAAGGGAGGAAAAGTTGGAAGTTGGTAGTTTGTAGTTGATAATCCGGCCCTTAATTTTATCGCTGCTGCCTCCTATCTGGATAATCTGTGAAATCATTTCCATCCTGCCAATCTGCGATTATCTTTGTACAAACTTTCAGCCATGAGAAAATTACTTTTTCTTTCCATCATAATCATCGCACTCAGTTCATGCCATTTCATCAGCGGCAGTGGTAACATCATCACGCAAACCAGGCCCACAGGCGATTTCCAACGTTTCAGTACTTCCAGCGGCATTGATGTAGAACTAACGACGGGTCCCGTTATCCAGGTGATCGTGGAGGCCGATGACAATGTGATGAAGTATATTGAAACTACGGTGAACGGGGATAATCTGCATATCGGGCTGAAGGACCATGTAAATCTGTCTAACACCCACATGAAAGTATATATTACCGCCCCACAGATCAACGGAATCAAAGCAAGTTCGGGTTCTGATGTGATAGTAAAAGACCTTTTGAAAAATACGGGAAAATTAGCCCTTGATGCTTCCAGTGCGGGTTCTATAACCGCCGACATCGATGCGCCAGAGGTGGAAGCTGATGTTAGCAGCGGGGCTTCTATCAAACTCAGTGGCAAAACCAGGAATTTAGACGCCACCGCTTCCAGTGGCTCAAACCTGAAGGCGGGTGATCTTTTAAGCGAGAACACGGTCGTTAGCTCCAGCAGCGGCTCCAGCGCCACGGTTCATGCCAGCGTTAGTTTGCAGGCCAATTCCAGTAGTGGTGCCTCTATTCATTATTATGGGGGAGCAAATGTGCAGAAAAACGTGAGCAGCGGGGGGAGTGTGGATAAGAGGGATTAATCGTAAGTCCCAAGTCGATAGTCGGTAGTCTGCAGCTGCAGCTTCTGGTCTACCAGTTTCTTCAAATCTAATTGATTGAATAATAGCATAATGCGTGTTAAATAATGCTCCGACTAAGGACTAAAGACTCTCGACTACAGACTTCAAAAAAAAACTTCCCCCAATCCTTTGCTCATATCCCTTAACCCCTTACCTTTGCACTCCAAATTAAAAAACGGTAACAAAAGTTCTTTTTATATGTCACAGAGAATCAGAATCAAATTACAGTCTTACGACCACAACCTGGTTGACAAATCAGCTGAAAAGATCGTAAAAACTGTACGCAGTACGGGCGCAGTGGTAACAGGACCAATTCCTTTGCCTACGCACAAGAAGATATTCACCGTGTTGCGCTCTCCGCACGCCAATAAAAAGGCACGTGAGCAGTTCCAACTCTGTACGCACAAGCGTTTATTAGACATTTACACCAGCAGCAGCCGTACGGTAGATGCTTTAAGTAAGCTCGACTTACCAAGTGGTGTGGATGTTGAGATCAAGGCCTGATGAACTGCCTGGACGGGGTCCTTCGACTCCGCTCAGGATAGCAACAGGTAAGTTCTTAAAAGAATAAAATATTGAACATCCAAGTCTTGCAATTAAGCTAGACCGCTGGATAAAAACAAGATACAATGAAAAGTATTATTGGAAAGAAGATTGGCATGACCAGTATCTTTGATACAACAGGCAAGCAAACGGCTGTAACTATTATAGAGGCCGGCCCTTGCGTGGTTACCCAAAAGAAGACCATCGAAACAGATGGCTACAATGCACTCCAGATAGCATTTGGCGACAAAAAGGAAAAACACTCCCTCAAATCAGAAGTTAATCACTTCGCCAAAGCTCAAACCTCTCCTAAAAAATTCGTTCAGGAAATACGCGATAGCGAAGTAGATAAAGCAGTTGGTGAATCCATCACTGTCGACATTTTTGCCGAAGGCGATAGTGTTGAAGTTGTGGGCACTACCAAGGGCAAGGGCTTCCAGGGTGTTGTAAAACGTCACGGTTTTAGTGGTGTTGGACAACAGTCGCACGGACAGCACGATCGTCAAAGAGCTCCGGGTTCTATCGGTAACTCATCTGATGCCAGCCGTGTATTCAAGGGAATGCGCATGGGTGGCCGTATGGGACAGGACAGGGTTACAATGAAGGGTCTGAAAGTAATGAAGATCTTCCCTGAAAAGAACTATATCCTCGTGAGTGGTTCAGTTCCGGGCCATAACGGTTCAATTGTTTTGATTCAAAAGTAAACCGCTAAGGTTTTATTATAAAAATAAGTACGATGCAAGTAGACGTTTTAAATATAGAAGGAAAAAAGACCGGCAGAACGGTTGAATTACCGGAAGAAATATTCGGTATTGAACCCAATGACCACGTTATTTATCTTGCTGTAAAGCAATACCAGGGTGCGCAGCGCCAGGGTACGCACAAGGTGAAAACACGTATGGAAGTGCACGGTTCTTCTAAAAAATTACACAAGCAAAAAGGAACAGGCGGCGCCCGTAAAGGTAACCTGCGTAACCCTTTGTATAAAGGTGGTGGTACCATCTTCGGCCCAAAACCACACAAATACGATATCAAATTGAATCGTAAAGTGAAGGACCTGGCTAAGATGAGCGCACTGGCTTATAAAGCAAAAGAAAATGCGATCGTGGTATTGGAAGACGTGAACATGGATAAGCCAAAGACATCTGTATTTACCGGCATGTTGAAGAACCTGGGATTGTCTAACAAGAAAACATTGGTTGTGATCCCGGAGTACAACGATAACCTGTATTTGAGTTTGCGTAACGTGCCTACCGTTGGCGGTACATTGTTGAGCGACCTGAATACTTATGATATCATCAATGCAAATGTGCTGGTGTTGACGGAGAGTGCAGCGAAGATATTCAGTGAAGATGTTGCTGAAGCGTAAGGGAATTAAAAATTAAAAATTCAAAAGTAAAAATTAATAGACATGAAGCTGTCTGACGTTCTAATAAAGCCGATCTTATCTGAGAAGGCAAATAAGCAATCTGAAAAGATGAATCGCTACTCTTTTGTAGTGGATAAAAAAGCCAATAAGCTCGAGATAAAAAAAGCAGTGGAAAGTTTTTATGGTGTAACAGTTGACAATGTGAATACCATTGTTGTGCCTTCAAAAGCAAAAGCTAAATACACCAAGGCTGGCTTTATCGTTGGCCGCAAGCCTTCTAAAAAGAAAGCTATCGTAACTATTGCAGAGGGCGAAACTATCGACCTGTACGGTACGATCTAATAATTCCTTGCCCCCATCCCCTAAAGGGGGTGACGCGAAGGGGCAACACAAAAATTAAAGAATGGTAATTCTGCTACCGCAAAATGCAGAGATTAATAAAAAATACATTCTCCTTGTTTCACCCCTTTAGGGGATGGGGGCAGGAGAAGAAAACAAAAGAAAATGCCGCTTAGAAAATACAAACCAACAACAGCAGGAACCCGGTGGAGAATCGGTAATGCTTACGAAGAGATCACTACCAGCACTCCTGAAAAGTCATTGCTTGAAAAGCAAAAGAACACAGCAGGACGTAACGTGCAGGGAAGGCGCTCCATGCGTTACATGGGTGGTGGAAACAAGACCATGTATCGTATCATCGATTTCAAGCGTGATAAGAAAAATATTCCTGCAACGGTAAAGACGATCGAGTATGATCCAAACCGTACAGCGTTCATCGCTTTGCTGGCTTATGCCGATGGTGAGAAGCGTTATATCATTGCTCCGCAAGGTTTACAGGTTGGGCAAACTGTAATCAGTGGTGATGATGCTGTTCCGGAATTAGGAAATGCATTGATGTTCAAAAACATGCCATTGGGTACCAATGTTCACAATGTTGAGATGCAGCCTGGCCATGGTGGTATCCTGGTTCGTAGCGCAGGAACATCGGCTCAGTTAACGAATAAAGAAGAAAAGTACGCGATATTAAAAATGCCAAGTGGTGAGTTGAGAAAAGTGTTGATCAAATGTTATGCAACCGTTGGTGTTGTTAGTAACAGCGATCACAACCTGGAGAGTATGGGTAAGGCAGGACGCAACAGGTGGAAAGGTATCCGTCCAAGAACAAGGGCGGTTGCGATGAACCCGGTTGATCACCCGATGGGTGGTGGTGAAGGAAGAGCTTCGGGTGGACATCCACGTAGCCGTAAGGGTAAATACGCAAAAGGACAGATCACTCGTACAAAGGGCAAAGGCTCAAGTAAACTGATCATCACAAGAAGAAACGGTAAGAAATTACCTAATTAATAATCATTGATCATTGTTAAAATGTCCCGATGCGAAATCGGGAAAATCAACAAAAAAAATAAAACATGGCTCGTTCATTAAGAAAAGGTCCTTATGTAGAAGCTAAGCTGAATGCAAAAGTTTCTGCTATCGTTGAAGGCAAAAGCAAGAAGGGTGTTATCAAGACATGGAGTCGCAGGAGCACGATCACCCCGGATTTTGTAGGACAAACATTTGCAGTACACAACGGGAATAAATTCATCCCGGTTTATGTAACGGAATTCATGGTTGGTCATAAACTCGGAGAGTTTGCGCCGACGAGGAACTTTAAAGGACACTCAAGTAAGAAAGTAGTATAAACAGTTTGCGGTTTACAGTTTACAGTTGGCACCAACTCATAACTCATAACTCCTAACTCATAACTTATAAAAATGGAAGCAACAGCAAAATTGAATAACTATCCCACATCGCCTCGTAAGATGCGTTTGTTGGTGGACCTGATCCGTGGCCTGGATGTTGAAAAGGCGTTGGCTGTATTGGAGCACAATCCAAAACATCCTGCAGTGCCTTTGCGCAAACTGGTTTTATGTGCGATCAACAACTGGAAGCAACATAACGAAGGTGGCGACGAAAGCGGATTGATCGTAAAAACGATCATGGTTGATGGAGCAAGGGTTATCAAGCGTATGCGTCCTGCACCGCAAGGTCGTGGATATCGTGTTCGCAAACGTAGTAATCACGTGACCGTAACAGTAGACACTGCCGGTGCAGATACTAAAAAGAGAACACTGGTTAAAGTTGCTAAAAATGAAACAGTGAATGTGGAAGAAGCGCCGGTGGTTACTGAAAAGAAAACAAGAACAAAAAAGTAATAGGTACTAAATAAACCAATAATTAATTACAAAAGAACATGGGTCAAAAAACAAATCCGACAGGTTTAAGGTTAGGGATCATCCGTGGTTGGGACAGCAATTGGTTTGCCAGCAAAACGGAATATCCTAAAAAACTGATCGAAGACAACAAGATCAGGAATTACCTGAATGCCCGTATCAACAAGGGTGGTATCGCTAAGATCGTTATCGAGCGTACGCTTAATAAACTGATCGTAACGATCCATACTTCAAAGCCTGGTATCATCATCGGTAAAGGTGGCGGAGAAGTTGACAGGATCAAAGAAGAGTTGAAGAAATTATGTGGTAAAGATGATGTGCAGATCAATATCCTCGAGATCCGTCGTCCCGAATTGGATGCAAGCATCGTAGCCGATACTATTGCCCGTCAATTGGAAAATCGTATCAACTATAAGAGAGCCATTAAAATGGCGATCGCCTCAGCACTTCGAATGGGAGCCGAAGGGATCAAGGTAAAAGTAGGTGGCCGCCTTGGTGGTGCTGAAATTGCCCGTAGCGAAGAGATCAAACAAGGCCGTACGCCTTTGCATACACTTCGTATGGATATCGATTATGCGAACGTATTTGCGCTGACTGTATATGGTAAGATAGGTATCAAAGTGTGGATCTGTAAAGGTGAAGTATTAGGAAAGCGTGATCTTAACCCGAACGTTGTTGCAGGTGGTGGAAAAGAATTGGGCGAAAGACAAGGTGGTGGATTTGACAGAAGAGATGATCGCAGGGATGACCGCAGAGGCGGTGGTGGTGGTGGAAACCGCGGTGGCGGTGGTGGAAATCGCGGCGGTGGCGGCGGTGGACGCAGAAATTAATAATTAAAAATTAATAATTAAGAATTAAGAGTTGAAAGGGGATGAGTTTAATAACTCTAAACTCTAAACTCTAAACTCTAAACTGAAATAAGATGTTATCACCAAAAAGAAGCAAACACAGGAAGACGCAAAAAGGCAGAATGAAAGGTAACGCCAAAAGAGGTGCTACTATCGCCTTTGGTACGTTTGGTTTAAAAGCGCTTGATAGCGTTTGGCTCACCAACCGCCAGATCGAGAGTGCACGTCAGGCGATGACGCGTCACATGAAGCGTGAAGGAAACGTGTGGATCAGGATATTCCCGGATAAACCAATTACCGCTAAGCCTGCAGAGGTGAGGATGGGTAAAGGTAAAGGTAACCCCGAAGGATGGGCGGCTATCGTTACTCCAGGAAGGATCTTGTTTGAAGCAGATGGTGTAAGCGAGCAAACAGCTAAAGAAGCATTTGCACTGGCTGCACAGAAGTTGCCGATCCTTACAAAATTTGTGGTACGCCACGATTACAAAGCATAAACGGTTTCCGGTTTTCGGTTTTGAGTTGAGAAGCTCTCTAACAGGAAACAGAAAACGGTAAACACAAAACAGAATAAGATGTCAAAGAAAATTGATTTTAGAAAAAGCCTCAACGGGTTGAATGAGCAGGACCTGACGGCAAAGATCAAAGAAGATGAGTTGCGTATGAAGAAGCTTTCATTTGCGCACGCCATTTCACCGTTGGAGAACCCGCAAAGCATTCGTTCTTTAAGAAGGGATATTGCCAGGTTGAAAACAGCATTAAAGAAAGTACAATCAGAAGCTTAAAACAATTTACCGTTTACGGTTTAGAGTTTTGAGTTGAGAAGCTCTTTAACACAAAACAGTAAACAGTAAACACAAAACAAATAAGATGTCAGAAGCGACAACAACAACAGTAGAAAGAAATTTAAGAAAGACAAAACTTGGTGTGGTAACAAGCAACAAGATGGATAAGTCTATAGTGGTAAAGGTGGAGCGTAAAGTGAAGCACCCATTGTACGGCAAGTTCGTAAAGAAGTCTACCAAATTTCATGCGCACGATGAAAAGAATGAGTGCAGCATTGGCGATACGGTGAAGATCATGGAAAGCCGCCCTTTGAGCAAAACAAAGCGTTGGAGACTGGTTGAAGTGGTTGAGAAAGTGAAGTAATTCAATTATAAATGTTGAATGCTAAATGTTGAATGGATGGAGTGTATTTTAATTCAACATACAACATTCAAAATTCAAAATAACAAGAGATGATACAACAAGAGAGTAGATTAAATGTAGCAGATAACAGCGGTGCCAAAGAAGTACTTTGTATCCGTGTGCTGGGTAATAGCGGACAGGATTATGCCAAGATCGGCGATAAGATCGTTGTTACGGTTAAAGACGCCATGCCTGCAGGCGGTATTAAAAAAGGAACAGTGAGCAAGGCTGTGATCGTAAGGACAAAGAACAAATTGCGTCGTAAAGACGGTTCTTATATCCGTTTCGACGATAATGCAGTGGTATTGTTGACTGCAGCTGATGAGCCAAGGGGCACGCGTATTTTTGGGCCAGTGGCTCGTGAATTAAGAGATAAAGGGTACATGAAGATCATTTCGTTAGCGCCTGAAGTTTTATAAAAAATAAAAAATCAAAAGTCAAAAATCAAAAAAAGGGCTTTAAGTTATAAGGATTCAATTTTGAATTTTAACTTTTGAATTTTGACTTTAAAAAAAATACAATGAATACAAGATTTAAACCGAAGTTCAACATTAAAAAAGGCGACAGGGTGGTTGTGATATCTGGTGAAGATAAGGACCTGAAAAAGCCTCGCGTAGTGTTGGAGATCCTTCCGGAAAATGCACGTGTATTGGTAGAAGGTGTTAACATCGTTACCAAGCATAGCAAACCTACTTCAGCAAATACCAAAGGCGGTATTATTAAGAAGGAAGCACCAATTGCGATCAGCAATGTAATGCTTTGGGATGCAAAGACCGGCGGACCAACAAAGATCACCCGCAGCAGGGTAGATGGTAAATTAGTAAGAACAGCTAAAAAATCAGGGGAGGTAATCAAATAATGAGCACAGCAAAAAACACTCCGAGATTAGCAGATAAGTACAAAAAAGAAGTTGTACCTGCTTTAATGAAAAAATTCAGTTATAAAACTGTGATGCAAGCTCCAAGGCTCACCAAGATCTGTTTGAATCGTGGTGTGAATGGCGCTGTAACAGATAAAAAACTGATCGACATTGCAGTTGATGAGCTAACGCACATCACCGGGCAGAAAGCAGTTGCAACGATGTCTAAAAAAGATATCTCCAACTTCAAACTGCGTAAAGCAATGCCGATCGGTGCAAGGGTTACACTTCGCGGTGTGAAGATGTACGAATTCCTGGACAGGCTGGTATCTGTATCGCTGCCACGTGTGCGTGATTTCAAAGGGATCAACGATAAAGCCTTTGACGGTCGCGGTAACTACACCCTCGGCGTTACTGAGCAGATCATCTTCCCGGAGATCGACATCGACAAGGTGAATAAGATCACTGGTATGGATATCACTTTTGTAACAACAGCAGGTACCAACGAAGAAGCTTTTGAATTGCTGAAAGAGTTGGGAATGCCTTTTAAAAACGTTAAGAAATAAGTAGCAGGTAAAAACCTGATACCAAAATAAAAAAACACACATGGCAAAAAAATCAATTGAAGCCAGGCAGCGTAAACGCGAAAGAATGGTAGCCAAATTTGCTGACAAAAGAAAAGCATTGAAGGCAGCCGGCGACTATGCAGCTTTGGATCTGATTCCGAAAAATGCGTCACCGGTTCGTTTGCACAACCGTTGCCAGTTAACCGGCCGTCCAAGAGGATACATGAGGCATTTTGGCTTATCCAGGAACATGTTCAGGGATATGGCATTGCAGGGTAAGATTCCAGGCGTAACGAAAGCGAGCTGGTAAATCCCTGGTCCGCCGCGGCGGAGAGCAGGATATCGCGTTGTAAAAAATATTTAAAACAATTAATTAAAATAACAATGGTTACTGATCCGATAGCAGATTATTTAACTAGAATTCGTAACGCACAGATGGCTAATCACCGTATCGTAGAGATACCGGCGAGCAACCTGAAGAAGCGCATCACGGAGATCTTGTATGATAAAGGTTACATCTTGAAATACAAATTCGAAGATGATAAGAAACAAGGCGTGATCAAGATCGCCTTGAAATACGATGCCGCTACTAAATTGCCTGTTATACAGAGTTTGGAAAGGGTAAGCCGTCCGGGTTTGCGTACTTATGCAAAGCCAGATGATTTCAAGCGTGTGAAGAATGGCCTTGGTGTTGCGATCATTTCAACATCAAAAGGTGTGATGACCGACAAAGAAGCAAAGGCGCAGAATGTTGGCGGTGAAGTATTGTGTAATATCTATTAATAATTGATCATTTTTCTGATACATTAAGCCGGACCTATAACGGGCTGACCGGTCAGAAAAAACAAATAAAATAAAAGACTATGTCTCGTATAGGTAAAAAACCGGTAGAAATTCCAAGCGGCGTTACAGTAGCTGTAAGTGCTGAAGGCGTGGTAACCGTAAAAGGTCCAAAAGGTGAATTGAAACAAACCGTTGACCGCGATATTAAGATCGAAGTAAAAGATGGTAACGTAGATGTTATCCGTCCCACTGACCAGATCCGTCATCGTGCAATGCATGGCCTGTATCGTTCATTGATCAGCAATATGGTTAAAGGTGTTACCGAAGGGTATACCAAAAAACTGGAGCTGGTGGGTGTGGGTTATAAAGCCGCTAACCAGGGCAACCTGCTTGATCTTTCTTTGGGATATTCACACAATATCATTTTTGAAATTCCAAAAGAATTGAAAGTAGCAACATCACAGGAAAAAGGTCAAAACCCGATGATCAGCTTCGAAAGCATCGATAAGCAATTGATCGGCCAGGTATGTGCAAAGATCAGGAGCCTGCGTAAGCCTGAACCATACAAGGGTAAGGGTGTGAAATTTGCCGGTGAAGTGTTGAGGAGAAAAGCTGGTAAAGCTGCCGGTAAGTAAAAGCTGGTAGTTGGTAGTTAAAAGTTTGTAGTTAAAAGTCCTGGCATCCCGATAGCTATCGGGAAGGGAACAAAATAAAAGAACATGAGTAAAACAAGTGCAAGACAAAAGATAAGGTATCGCATCCGCAAAAAGATCAGCGGTGCAAGCGCAAAGCCAAGGTTGAGCGTTTTCAGAAGCAACACTGATATCTACGTTCAACTGATCGATGATAACAACGGCGCTACTTTGGCTGCTGCTTCATCAAAGCAAAAAGATATCGTTGCCCAAAAAGCACCGAAGATCGAAAAGAGCAAATTAGTTGGTGCGGCTATCGCTACCAAAGCAAAAGAATTGGGTATCACTACAGTTGTATTTGATCGCGGTGGTTATATCTATCATGGCCGTGTGAAAGCAGTGGCAGAAGGTGCGAGAGAAGGCGGATTAATTTTTTAATTGTAAAATTTCTAATCAGAAAATAAATGGCAAATTTAATTGTAACTAAAGTAAAAGCCGGTGACCTGGAGTTGAAAGACAAAGTCGTTGCCATAAACCGTGTGGTGAAAACAACAAAGGGCGGACGTGCCTTTAGTTTCTCTGCATTGGTGGTAGTAGGAAACGAAGCTGGTGTAGTTGGCCATGGTTTGGGCAAAGCGAAAGAAGTGCAGGAAGCCATTACAAAAGGAATTGAAGATGCAAAGAAGAACCTGATCAGGATCCCTTTGATGCATGGCACTATTCCTCATGATCAGTTGAGCAAAGATGGCGCTGCAAAAGTGTACATCAAGCCTGCTGCACATGGTACTGGTGTTATCGCCGGAGGCAGCATGAGGGCGGTTTTGGAAGCTGCCGGTATCACCGACGTGTTGGCAAAGAATCTGGGTTCTGCTAATCCGCACAACGTGGTTAAAGCAACATTCAAAGCATTGGCAACTTTACGTGAGCCGATCGCTGTTGCGAAGACACGCGGTATTTCTTTGAAGAAAGTATTCAATGGTTAAAAATCGTTTAATGGTTTAACGTTTAATGGTTGAGACCTTTAAACCTTTAAACCCTTAAACCTTTAAACTTATAAAAATGAAAAAGATAAAAGTAACACAGGTTAAAAGTGTCATCGACAGGTCGGAGCGCCAGAAGAGAACAATGCAGGCGTTGGGCTTAAGAAAGATGAATGCTACTGTAGAAGTAGAAGCCACCCCACAAATATTGGGTATGGTGAATAAGGTGCTGCATCTTATTAAGGTGGAAGAACTGGCATAAGCTTTTGATTTTTGACTTTTGAATTTTTACTTCAAAGTCAAAAATCAAAATTAAAAATTCAAAACAAAGCGAGGGGTGATTCCCCGTAAGTACAAAATCAATAATAATGAAACTACACACACTCAAGCCCGCAAAAGGCGCAACACACAAAGAGAAAAGAATTGGCCGTGGTGAGGCTAGCGGTAAAGGCGGAACATCCACGAAAGGTAATAAAGGTGGACAAAGCCGTGCCGGTTACAAAAGCAAAAAGGCTCACGAAGGTGGCCAGATGCCGATCCAACGTCGTTTACCAAAACGCGGTTTCAAAAACAACAATCGTATCGAATTTAAGGTATTGAACCTGGGACAGATCGACCAGTTGGCAGAAAAATACAACATTACCGAATTCACTTTGCAGAATTTATACATCAACGGGCTGATCAGCCAAACTGATAGCGTAAAGATCCTGTCTAATGGTGAACTGAAAGGTAAATTCACTTTCAAAGTGAATGCGGCGAGTGCAAAAGCAAAAGCTGCTATTGAAGCTTCCGGAGGTTCAATCGAGATAGTGAAATAATTTCGCGATATTTGCCCGGTCCGCCTTTGGCGGATCATTTTACTTTTGAGCAAAACATTTAAATCGTTTTAATTCTGTGAAGAAGTTCGTTCAAACACTTAAAAATATCTGGAGCATTGAGGAGCTACGCAATAAGATAACGTTTACCTTATTGTTGATATTCATCTATCGTGTCGGCTCATTCATCGTTCTCCCTGGTATCGACCCTAATCAACTGGGCGGCCTCAATAACAGCACCAAGTCGGGTATGCTGGGTTTGCTGGATGCTTTTGTGGGTGGCGCTTTTCATAAAGCTTCCATCTTCGCATTGGGTATCATGCCTTATATCTCTGCTTCTATCTTTATGCAACTGATGACGATCCTTGTTCCGCAAATGGCAAAGATCCAGAAAGAAGGAGAAAGCGGAAGGAAGAAGATCAACCAGTGGACACGTTACCTCACCGTTATCGTTACAGCATTCCAGGCTGCCGCTTATATAACTTATTTGAAAAGCCTGGGACCAGGCACCGTGCTCGTCGCTTATCAAACCTATTTCTGGGTGTCAACTGTAGTGATATTAACTGTAGGAACATTATTCGTAATGTGGCTCGGCGAAAAGATCACTGATAAAGGTTTGGGAAATGGTACTTCTATCATCATTATGGTGGGTATCCTCGCTCGTCTGCCGCAGGCATTCATACAAGAGTGGGACGCCAGGTCTACAAGAGGTGCGGGTGGTTTGCTGATCATGTTGATCGAGATATTATTCTTCATCGCGGTCATCATGGGTATCATCATGCTGGTACAGGGAACCCGAAAGGTGCCGGTGAACTATGCGAAACAGATAGTAGGCAACAGGCAATTTGGCGGCGCAAGGAATTTCTTGCCGCTGAAAGTAAATGCATCGGGTGTAATGCCGATCATCTTTGCACAAGCAATACTTTTCTTACCTACGATATTCACCAGCTTTAAAGAAGGCGGATGGGCACAATACTTTACTGATCATACCAAGCTTGCTTATATGATCCTGTATTCTGTTTGTGTTATCGCATTCACCTTTTTGTACACGGCACTTATATTTAATCCAAAGCAAATGGCGGATGAACTGAAACGAAATAATGGTTTCATCCCCGGCGTAAAGCCCGGCCAGCCTACTGCAGATTATATCGGAACGATCATGGATAGGATCACATTACCAGGAGCCGTTTTGTTGGCATTGGTAGGTATTCTGCCTGGTATCTTCCAGTTGGTATTTGGTATGACACAAAATTTTGCCACTTTCTTCGGAGGTACATCTTTGTTGATCATGGTAGGTGTTATCCTAGATACTTTACAACAGATCGAAACACAATTGCTAATGCGCCAGTACGATGGATTGATGAGCAGCGGAAGGATACAGGGCAGACAAGCAGTTACATCTGGTCTTTAACATTAAGGTCTCCACCAGCTGGCAGAGGCTATAAATAAAAATAATTTTCCAAAACCCCGACGCTAATTGTCGGGGTTTGTTTTAAATGTAATTTTGCGAATGATCCATTACAAGACCAGGGACGAAGTTGAACTGATGCGGGAAAGCGCATTGTTGGTTGGCAAGACGCATGCGCTTGTTGCCGCAGCCATAAAGCCCGGTGTTACTACTTTGTATTTGGATGGTATCGCAGAAGCTTTTATCCGCGACAATAAAGCCGTTCCTTCTTTCAAAGGCTATAACGGTTATCCTTTTTGTTGCTGTATCTCCGTGAACGACGCAGTAGTGCACGGTTTCCCTTCAAAGCATGAATTGAAAGATGGAGATGTTATTTCTGTTGATATCGGTGCTTTCAAGAATGGATTTCATGGAGATAGTGCATATACCTATGCAATAGGAAATATTTCCGCAGAGATCAAACAACTCCTGAGGGTTACAAAAGATTCATTATACAAAGGCATCGAAAAAGCCGTTCATGGCAATAGAGTAGGCGATATTGCGAACGCCATTCAAACCTATACAGAAAGAGAGCATGGCTATGGTGTGGTGCGTGATCTTGTTGGCCACGGCCTAGGCCGGCACTTGCACGAGGAACCACAGGTCCCGAATTTTGGTAAAAGAGGAACCGGCGCCAAATTGAAAGAGAATATGGTGATAGCTATCGAGCCGATGATCAATTTGGGCACCAAGGACGTGTTTCACGATAAAGACGGCTGGACCATCCGTACGGCCGATGGTAAGCCTTCCGCACATTACGAACATGATATCTGCATCCGCAAAGGCAAGGCGGATATCCTATCTTCTTTTGTTGAAACTGAGGCTGCAGAAAAAGCGAATGCTGAACTTTGTTCGGATTACTAGGAGCAGGTGAAGACAACCTATAAGGTTCCAGCAGGGTCCTTCAATTTGGCGGCGCTTGCCGGAACCTTATAGGTTGCTTTCGTTCCAATTGCCCATTAATTTTACGAAATGTCAAAAAAACGCTTACTCGTTATCGGCGGTGGCGCTGCGGGATTTTTTTGTGCAGTGAATGCAGCAAGGCTCAACCCGGGCCTTGAAGTGATACTGGCAGAGAAGAGCAACAAGCTATTGAGCAAGGTAAAGGTAAGCGGTGGTGGCAGATGCAATGTTACGCATGCCTGTTTCAGCATTGCTGAGATGATAAAAAAATACCCGAGGGGAGCTGCCTTCCTGAAAAAAGCCTTTCATCATTTCTTTACAACCGATACGATTTCCTGGTTCAAGGAAAGAGGAGTAGAATTGAAGACAGAAACGGATGGCCGTATGTTTCCGGTTAGTAACTCATCGCAGACGATCATTGATTGTTTGCTGAAAGAGGCGAATAAATATGGAGTGGAGATAATGATGAATGCTGAGGTAAAGAAGTTGGCAGTGAAACAGTCGGCAGTGGACAGTGGACAGTTTACAGTGGAGCTTTCCAATAACAGAATCATTCAAGCTGATCTTGTTTGCGTAGCATCTGGCGGTTATCCAAAATCAATTCAATACGAATGGCTGCGATCATTGGGTCATCATATAGAAGAACCCGTTCCCTCACTCTTCACTTTCAATATGCCGGGTAATGCAATAACCGCTTTGATGGGCGTGACGGTAGAAAATGCTGTTGTAAAGATCGCGGGAACAAAACTCGTATCAGAGGGGCCATTGCTGATCACGCATTGGGGAATGAGCGGGCCTGCAGTGTTGAAGTTGTCGGCATGGGGAGCGAGGGAATTAGCAATTGACAACTGGCAATTTGCAATATCAGTAAACTGGGTGCCTGAGTTCAATGAGAATAGTTTGAGAGAGAAAATGCAGCAACTGCGTTTTGATATCGCCTCGCAAAAGATCGTCAACCGTAACCCTTTTGGTTTGCCTAATCGTTTGTGGGAATACTTACTGCAGCAGTCTGGTATTCATGCAGACCTGCGCTGGGCCGATCTTCCGGCGGCATTGCAAAACAAGTTGATCAAAAATCTTTGTGTGCAGGAATTTAAGGTAAGTGGCAAAACAACTTTCAAAGAAGAGTTTGTTACGGCAGGCGGAATCGACCTTGCTGAAATTGATTTCAATACGATGCAAAGCAAGAAACTGCCAAACTTGTTTTTTGCCGGAGAGATCATCAATGTAGATGGGGTTACCGGCGGCTTTAATTTTCAAAATGCATGGACGACGGGGTGGATAGCAGGGAACGCAATAGCCGGTTTAGGAAGTTGAGAAGAAAAAAGTTTAGTGGGTTTAGATGGTTTAGGGAGTTTAGAATTGAAAACCTTCTAACTAAACCTTCTAAACATCCTAAACCTTCTAAACTTTATCACCCCATAAACATTCTAAGCGCTAATTTTGTCCTACTTCCTGTATGAAGAAGATCGACCGCTACATACTATCAAAATACCTCACAAGCTTTTTCTATTGTCTTATACTATTCACAGCGATCGTAATTGTGGTTGACATCTCTGAAAAAACCGACGACTTTGTAAAATCAAAATTGCCTTTCTGGCGCATCGTCACCGATTATTATTTTGGGTTTATTCCGCGTATTGATGCCATGCTGTTTCCGCTCTTTGTTTTTATCTCGGTGATATTCTTTACCTCGAAGATGGCCAACCGATCAGAAGTGGTTGCGATACTCAGCAGCGGCGTAAGTTTCATGCGCTTCCTGGTACCATATATCGTCGGCGGGGTCTTTTTGTCGATAATGCTTTGGATAGGGTATCAATATGTTGTTCCCAATGCTAACAAAAAATGGGGGGATTTTGAAGCCCGTTATATCGATCCCAATTTTGGGAATAATAATGGGAACACTACCGTCAAACAAAAACTCTATTTCAGTATCGACTCTACAGCCAACACCGGGGTGCAAACCTATGCCGGCATAAGAAGTTATGATACCACAACAAGATCGGGATTTGGTTTTTTTGTGCAGCGCTTTTCAAATAGCCGGCTCACTTATAGTTTGCGTGCGGAATCTTTTTTGTGGGATAGTGCAGGCAGATCATGGCGACTGCAAAACGTAGCTGAGCGAAACCTGGATAGCCTTTCCGAAAGGGTCCGGCGCATACCTTCCATGTTGATGAGCTATAATTTTAAGCCGAGGGACCTTCGAAAAGATGAATACCTGAAAGACCAGTTGCCCACTCCCGAGCTTGATGAATTCATCAAACGTGAGCGCCTACGCGGCTCCGAAACGCTGAACACCTTGCTGGTAGAACGCTACAATCGCGATGCTATTCCGGTATCGGTGCTCATCCTTACCATTATCGGTGCGGTATTGGCATCCCGTAAGATCCGTGGCGGAAGCGGCTTTCACCTGGCCACGGGTGTTGTGATCAGCGTAATGTATATCCTGTTCGGCCGTTTCTCGATCGTATTTGCCACCAAGGGTAATTTCACTCCGTTCTTAGCTGCCTGGACGCCGAATATTTTCTTTGGACTGCTTGCTTTTTATCTTTACAGAAGGGCGCCGAAATAAGGCCACAGATTACACAGATTTTCACAAATTAGGTTTCATAAATCAGATCGTTCTCCTTTCTGTGTCAATCCGTGTAATCTGTGGCAGAGACTTAAACTTTCTTCCAAATCTTTTGTTTTAAAGCCTGATGCATCGTAATTTTAAGCCTCCTGCTTGTCATGATGCCTTATTATCCGCTGCACGAAAAATTTGCATCAAACCAAGCGAAGGTTCACTGATTTCATCAACTTATAATATTGACTTATGGGTATCATTAAAGACAGGTTCAAAGAAAAGGCCGATGCTGTTGCATTGGAAATAAAGGACCTGCTAAAAGAGCACGGCGAAAAAAAGATCGGAGAAGTAACATTGAGCCAGATATACCAGGGTATGCGCGGGATGACGGGCCTGGTTTCCGAAACTTCTTTGCTCGATGCACAGGATGGCATTCGTTTTCGTGGCTACTCGATCCCCGAACTGAGGGAAAAACTTCCCAAAGCAGCGGGAGGGTCGGAGCCTTTGCCGGAAGGATTGTTTTACCTGATGCTGGTTGCTGATCTTCCAAGTGAGGATGATGTGCAACACCTGAGCAGCGTTTGGCAGCGCCGTAGCCACGTACCCAATCACGTTTTTGCAAGTATTGAAGCGCTGCCGGTGAGCACGCACCCGATGACGCAATTCGTTGTTGCCATCATGAGTTTGCAAACCGAAAGCCAGTTTGCCAAACGCTATTCAAAAGGCATGAGCAAAAAAGACTATTGGGATGCGGTGTTCGACGATTCGATGGACCTTATCGCCCGCCTTCCGCGTATCGCAGCATATATCTATCGCCGCAAGTATAAGAATGGTGAACATATTCAACCTAATGGATTGTTGGATTGGTCGGGCAATTTCGCTCATATGATGGGATTTGAAGATGAAGGTTTTCATGAGCTCATGCGCTTATACATGACTATTCATGCCGACCATGAAGGTGGTAATATATCCGCACACACCACACACCTGGTCGGATCTGCACTAAGCGATCCTTACTTGAGTTTTGCTGCAGGAATGAACGGACTTGCCGGTCCATTGCACGGACTCGCCAACCAGGAAGTGATCAAGTGGATATATGAATTAAGAAAGGAAATAGGAAGTGAAGCGCCAACAAAACAGCAGATCGAAGAGTACGTTAAGAAAACATTGAGTGAAGGAAGAGTAGTTCCGGGATATGGACATGCGGTGTTGAGGAAGACCGATCCCCGCTTCACTGCACAACAGGAATTTGGTAAAAAACATATGCCTGATGATCCGTTAGTGCAAACCGTTTGGAATATTTATGATGCCGTGCCGCCGATATTGCAGTCTATGGCAAAGATCAAAAATCCATGGCCCAATGTAGATGCCCATAGCGGCGCTTTATTGGTGCACTACGGGATGGTTGAATACGAATTCTACACTGTATTGTTCGGAGTATCAAGGTCGTTAGGCGTGCTGGCAAGTCTTTGCTGGGACAGGGCCCTGGGTTTCCCATTGGAAAGGCCGAAATCTGTGACCACACAGTTGGTGAAAGACTGGCTGGCAGGCAAAGAAGAGATATGGGGCGATTAACCATTGATTAATTACAACGATATGACCCGGAACCTCAATTCCGGGTTTTTTCCTTAATTTCAGGCCTCAAAAAAATCAGCGAAATGAAAAAATTTGTATTTGTATCCGTTACCTTTTTGATATGTTCCGTATCGTTTGCACAGCCCAATAAAACCACTGCAACACCTGCAAAAAGTAATGCTCATCTTAAGGCCTTTTACCTGGCAGTCACCAGCGGTGATCTAAGCAGTGGTATCGTTGCGCTGAACTATTATATTGCTGAGCAAGGGTCCAATAATCCTTATGCCGATACACTAGCGATGTTGTATATGCAACAGGGAGCATTTGCTCAAAGTTATTATTGGGCCAACGAGCGATTAAAAGTTAGACCGGACGATAATGGCCTGCTTGAAATAAAAGGATATTCTTTAGATAAATTACAGCAACCAAAAGAAGCCATCGCCATTTTCGAAACATTATATGGCAGAACCAAAAGTCCATTCCACGCCTATAAATTAATGGAACTACAATACAGCATCAAAAGGTTAGCGGAATGTGTAGCTACTGCAAACAGTGCAGAAAAATTACAATTCAAACCTGAATTTGTAATGAGCTATAATATGGGTGACCAAACGGGACGCACCTATCTCCAGGCTGGTGTATATAATGTACATGGGTTGGCATTGTATGATCTTGATCAAAAAGCAGAAGCAAAAACATATTTTGCAAAAGCAGTTGCGTTGGACAGTAATTTTGTTTTGGCTCGCCAAAATCTTAGCGCTGTTATTGCAGGAGAAAAAGGATCTGAAAAAATAAATGGTAATCCTAACCAATCAGCTAACCCAGCGAATAAACAGAACTAGATATCTCCAACATAAAATTTTAGTGAATCCTGCGAAAGCAGGATTTTTTTGTAGAAAAATTTCGACAATTATAGGGAAACTACCAAGAGGTTTTACACATCATGATCATTCAAATGTCATTTTGTTAAAAGAATCATAAAGAATTATTGTTCTTCTTAGAAAAAAAGCTACTTTCAGAATTCAACTATTAAAACATTTGCTTTATGAAAAAACTTGTACTGCTTTTCCTGGCATTCACAGTTGTGAATACGATAACAGCCCAGGACAAAAACGATTGGTCTTTGCATACGGATGTAAACAAAATCACTACAGATAAGGCTGTAGCGAGATTATCTTTTCCAAAAACATTTAAATTATTTGATCTGAACATTGATCCGCTAAGGCAGGATCTGTTTGCTATTGTTGATGGATCTTCCAAACATTCAACAGTTATTTCTTTGCCAAATGCTGATGGTGGCATCGAACAGTTTGAAGTATTTGAAGCTTCAAATTTTGATGCAGCTTTGCAGGTAAAATTTCCAGAGATAAGGGCTTACTCCGGAAGAGGAATTACAGATATATATGCAACGCTAAAACTGAGCATTTCTCCGCAAGGAATTCAAACAATGGTTTTCAGAACCGATAAGGAAAATGAATTCATAGAACCATATTCAAAAGATCATACTGTTTATGCAGTTTTCAAATCTAACAGAGAGAAAGGAAGTTTGCCTTGGACATGTTCTACAGTAGACACGCGTATGAATGCTGACATACATGCACAATTGCCCGACATCACTGCAAGGTCAGGTGGTAATTTAAAGACCATGCGCCTGGCGCAGTCGGTAACAGCTGAGTATTCTAATTACTTCGGTGCAACAAGTTCTGCGCAAGTGTCTTTAGTGCTTGCAGGTATCAATGCTACACTTGCCCGTTGCAATGGGGTGTATGAAAAAGATCTTGCATTGCATTTGAATCTTGTTGCTGCATCAACGAATGTTATTTATTATAATCCTTCAACTGATCCTTATGACCCTGCCTCTACCGGTGCAGGAGGAACATGGAATGCCCAGTTGCAAAATACTTTAACCTCTGTTATCGGGGAAGCCAATTATGATATCGGTCATTTGTTCGGCGCTTCGGGCGGTGGTGGAAATGCAGGTTGTATCGGTTGCATCTGCACCAACGGATCTAAAGGAAGTGGATTTACTTCTCCTGCTGATGGAATTCCACAAGGAGATAATTTTGATATCGACTATGTAGTGCATGAAGTTGGCCATCAAATGGGCGGCAATCATACTTTTTCAATGAGCAATGAAGGTAGTGGTGTAAATAAAGAGATCGGATCCGGTATTACTATTATGGGATACGCGGGCATCACCAGCCAGGACGTGGCGCCACATTCTATTGATATTTATCATGAAGCTACTATCGCACAGATACAGGCTAACCTTTTAACTAAAACCTGTCCTGTTACAACCACTATATCTAACTCAGCACCGGTTGTTGCAGTAGTCGCAAATTATACTATTCCAAAAAGCACTCCTTTTGCACTAACAGGAAGTGCTACAGATGCTGATGGCGACCCACTCACTTATTGCTGGGAGCAAAATGATAATGCATCTTCTTCACAAACTGGGGCGAACAGTGTTGCTAGTGCAACTAAAGCAACCGGGCCTAACTGGATATCATTTAGTCCAACTGCATCTCCAACAAGATATTTTCCAAAACTAGCTACGATCCTTGCGGGTGCGCTTATCAGCGGTCCTTTACCGGGCGGCGATGCTGGCACTAACACAGAAGCATTAAGTTCAGTTGCAAGAACATTGAACTTTAGATTGACAGTTAGAGACAACGCTCCTTACAGCACCAGCGCTCCTGTTTCAGTTGGACAAACTCAGTTTACTGATATGGTAGTAACTGTGAGCGGTGCCTCAGGGCCTTTTGCAGTTTCTTCTCCAAACACTGCAGTATCGTATGTCGGCGGTTCAACTCAAACGATCACATGGGCAGTTGCAAGTACAACTGCAGCGCCTGTAAGTTGCGCCAACGTAAAAATATCCTTATCAACCGATGGTGGCCAAACATTCCCTACCATATTAGCAGCAAGCACGCCTAATGATGGAACGGAAGCATTGGTAATTCCAAACACGCCAACAACAACCGCAAGGATAAAAGTAGAAGCAGTTGGAAATATCTTCTTCGACATCTGTAATACAAACTTTACGATCACTGCAGGTTCATCTTGCGGGGCACCAACAGGGCTAACTGCTTCATCTATCACCACATCTGGTGCAACAGTTAGTTGGGCAGCCGTGAGTGGTGCAGTTAGCTATGATGTAGATTATAAATTGACAACAACCGGAACCTGGACGAACGCTGCAACAGCAACATCTTCTACTTCGGTTGCCATAAGCGGCCTATCTGCTTCAACTGTGTATGATTGGAGAGTGAGAACAAATTGTTCAAGTTCATCCAGCGCTTATACAGCAGCTCAATTCACTACAGCCGCAGTTCCGGTTTGTAATGCACCAACAGGATTAGCAGCATCATCTATCACCACTTCAAGCGCAACAGTAAGTTGGACAGCCGTGAGCGGTGCAGTTAGTTATGATGTAGATTATAAATTAACAACAACAGGAACCTGGACAAATGCTGCAACAGCAACAACATCCACTTCCGTTGCAATAAGCGGTTTGTCTGCTTCAACCGTGTACGATTGGAGAGTAAGAACAAATTGTTCATTCGGTTCAAGTGGCTATACTGCCGCTCAATTCACAACGAACGCGGTGTTCGTTTGTAATGCACCAACAGGCCTTGCTTCCTCAGGCATCACAAGCAGCGCAGCAACAGTTAGCTGGAGCGCAGTAAGTGGCGCTTTGAACTATGACGTGGATTATAAATTAACAACCACAGGAACCTGGACGAATGCAGCAACCGCTACCACTTCTACCTCAGTGGCAATAGGCGGTTTAGTTGCATCAACTACTTACGACTGGAGAGTGAGAACAAATTGTTCTGGAGGCAGTAGTAGCTATTCATCAGCACAGTTCACCACCAGTGCTGCATCTACCTGCGCAACTGCATTTGAGCCAAATGAAACTTTGGCTGCAGCCGCTGCGATCAGTTCGGGTGTTGTAAATTCTGCGGCTATCACTACAACCACAGATATTGACTATTATAAGATCACCATTACAGGCACCAGCGACATGGTTTATAACCTGGTTGGTCCTTCAGGTGTGGATTACGATCTGTTTATCTACAATAGTTCAGGTACTCAACTTGGATCAAGCGAGAGTGGTACTGCAACCGAAACAGTTACTTTAAATGGCCAGGCCGCAGGTACTTATTATATCAAAGTATTCGGTTACAATGGAGCCAACAGTGCAACTTGCTATACTATCAAAGCAACTGCTACTGCAGTAACAGGTTGTCAAAGTGTTTACGATGTTTCTACAAATGGAACGACAGCAGGAGCTGCAACAATTCCATTCAATACAAATGTAACAGGCCTGATCAGTCCAACTGGTGACGTCGACAACTACAAGTTTGTGATCACAACAGGCGGAACGATCACACTCACTTTAACAACATTGCCCGGTGACTATGATATCAAGTTGTTGAACAGTGCTGGCACGCAAGTAGGCATATCTCAAAATGGCGGCACTACAAGTGAAACCATCAACTACACTGCTGTTGCAGGCACATACTATGCACAGGTGTATGGATATAATGGTGCCAACAGTGCTACTGTTTGTTACACACTGAAAGTACAATTGGGTACCGCAGGCAAAGAAATGCCTACCAGCAGTTCAAGTAAACAATTGGTGGATATCTATCCAAATCCTGTACAGTCTGTAATGAATGTAAACATCACAGGATTTGCCGGCACATCAGATATCCGGGTATATGATGTTAACGGCCGCCAGGTGATGGCTACAGAAACCGACAAGGTAAATACACAACTGGATCTTTCGAGGTTACCAGGTGGTATCTATCTGATCAAGGTAATGAATGGAGATAAAGTTATTTCCAGCAGAAGGATCATGAAGGATAATTAAGAAGATCGCATAGGCATAATAAGAAGAGGCTGTCCCAAAAGGGCGGCCTCTTTTTTATTGTGAAGATTGGAACACGGAGATAACAGAGAACCACAGAGGCAACGGAGAAGCAGACCCAATATTTGAGATGATTTTAGAAACTTGAACAGTCGCGGTTCAAATCTCCGTGTACTCCGTGGTTCTCTGTTATCTCCGTGTTCCCCTTTTATTGTAAGTTTGTTCAACGCAATTTATTCCCCGGTATTCATGAAACCTTTATACATAAGCAAAGAAGAAGTAGGGCAATGTCTTCCTATGCACAAATGCATTGGCCTAATGGAAGAAGCATTTAATGCACTTGCAAATGGCAATGTCTTGCAACCCTTGCGTTCGCTGATGTGGCTGCCGGATAAAACAGGATTGCTTGGCATGATGCCTGCTTATGCTGCTGACCTTGGAATAATGGGAATAAAAGTGATCAGCGCTTTCTCAGGCAATAAAAAATTTGGCCATCCTTCGCACCAGGGAGCGATATTGTTGTTTGAAAGTACAAACGGGCAATTGTTGTCAATCGTTGATGCGGATGAAATAACAGCGATAAGAACTGCCGCGGTGAGTGGATTGGCAACAAAATTATTGGCAAGAGATACCCTTTCAACATTAGGCATACTTGGCTCCGGAACGCAAGCCCGGCAACATGTTGAGGCGATGCTGGCCGTACGAAAAATAAATGCTATAAAAATCTGGAGCCGTGATCCTAACAATGCAGAAGAACTCAGGGCACAAATATCAAAACAACATCACCTGGCCGTTGTTTCGGTAGAGGATGTAAAAGATGCGATTGCCGATGCCGATATTATTTGCAGCACCACCGCTTCACCAACTCCTCTCGTGTTGGGTGAGTGGATTAAAAAAGGGGCACATATCAATGCTGTTGGCTCCTGTACACCCAATACCAGGGAATTTGATACCGCAGCGATCGTCAATTCAAAATTATACACCGATAAATACGAATCTCTTTACAATGAGGCGGGCGATTTTATCATTCCCAAAAAAGAAGGAGCGATCGATGACGGCCATGTGAAAGGAGAGTTAGGTGAGTTAATGAAAGGAATGAAGAAGGGAAGGGAAACCGATGATGAGATAACTTTTTTCAAATCATTGGGTATAGCGATAGAAGATATCTATGCGGCCACGCATGTTTATAAAACTATGATCCATAAAAACGAATTAAAAAATGACACTCCCTAACCCCATTCCATTAGAGGAAATAATTGCCGCAAAGGCGCGTATTATAGGGAAGGTAAACCGAACTCCTTTGCTAAGGCTTTATCATGATGAGTTTCCTGGAGAAATATATCTGAAGTTGGAAAACCTTCAGCCCATTGGGTCATTCAAATTAAGAGGCGCTTGCAATGCAATGAGCATCGCTTCTAAAGAGATGTTGTCGGATGGTGTGTATACGGCCAGCGCAGGAAACATGGCGCAGGGCGTAGCATGGAATGCAAAAGCGATGAACATCCCGTGCACCGTTATCGTTCCCGAGCATGCGCCGCAAACAAAACTGGATGCGATCACCCGCTTAGGTGGTAAATACATTAAGCTGCCATTTGAAGACTGGTGGCAGGTATTGGTCACCCGTAAGTACGAAGGGATAAAAGGATTATTCGTTCACCCCGTGAGTGATCTTGCTGTTATTGCCGGCAACGGAACCGTTGGGATGGAAATATTGGAAGACCTTCCTGATGTTGACGCGGTGATAGTTCCTTATGGTGGTGGTGGATTGATATCGGGAATAGCTTCCGCGCTAACTGCTTTAAAGCCAGGAACAAAAATATATGCTGCCGAAACATCCACCGCTTGTCCGCTTTCAAGATCCCTGGAAGCAGGTAGCCCGCAAAAGATAGATTATGTTCCTAGTTTCATAGATGGAATTGGAAGCTCAGGATTGCTGGCAGAAATGTGGCCACTCGTGAGCTCACTGGTCAGCGCTTCTATCGTGATCAGTCCCGAAGAGATCGCAAAGGCAATAAAACTCCTGATCCAACGAAGCCGTGTTATTGCAGAAGGCGCTGGAGGATCTTCTGTTGCAGCAGCATTGACAGGAAAAGCCGGGCATGGAAAAATTGTTTGCGTTGTTTCGGGAGGGAATATTGACCTGGAGAAAATTGGGAAAATAATGAATGATCAAGTGCCTTAATTGACAATATTTCTCCAAAAAAATTGATTTTGAGGCGATGGATGAGCCGAGTATATTTGCACTCCATTTGGGGGGTTAGCTCAGTTGGCTAGAGCGCTTGCATGGCATGCAAGAGGTCGTCGGTTCGACCCCGATACTCTCCACAATC